>OGWY01000029.1_pt1 | contig 92227 bp, 70 predicted proteins | sample 1576121 | NCBI WGS metagenome assembly OGWY01 (sample SAMEA3541543, study PRJEB24748) | human gut metagenome | biome: human gut; feature: human-associated habitat; material: faeces | place: China | collected 2012 | reverse complement strand
GAATTTGGAGTATATGTTTCTACTATTGCTGTTTTTAATATTGATATATCTCCTGTACTTGTTGTGGATTTAACTGTTTCTTGAATCTTAACAATTTCATCTGGACCTTCATATTCAACAAAAGCATTATTCTCTATATCTCCAATTATATTTCCCTTTACTGTAGCAGTTACTGTATAGATAACAACATCTTTTGGAGATAAATCAATTTTAGTCTTTATATCTTCATCAGTTAAATTTCCACTTTGAGTATATGTTGTTCCTATTCTGTTATCTATTCTTGTAACTGTAAATGTTTGGAATGGAGCTATAAAACTTTCATCTAACGCTTTAGCTGTAATTTTTGATAATTCATCTTTAAAATTAACATCATTTATAAATGTATTACTATTATTTGTTATTGTTAATTTATATTTTATTATTCCACCTTGAGTATATTCGCTACCGTCTATAATCTCTTTAGTAAACTTTAAATCTCCTTTCTTTGGTTTGATTTCTGGTGCTATCGCTTCGTTTTCATTAGCTGTTACAATATTTTTTGGAATAGTTCCTACCGCTGCATTGTTTATTGTAGCTGTTATTTCTATTACAATCGTATCTCCTGCTGATATATCTGCCTCTAAAGATATATCTGTATTTGGAGGCACCAATAGAGATGGAGTTATACTTGTAGTTGATTGAGATTTTGTTACAACTGTTGTCCAGCTTTGAAAAGCTGATCCTACTATTTCTCCTGCTAACTCTGTTTTTAAAGTTGAAATTTTATCATCTATTTTTACATCATTTGCAGCTGTACTACCTGTATTTGAAATTTTTATTTCATATACAACAACATTTCCACTCTCATAATTTTGACCATTAAACGGTGAGCCATCTATTGTTTTAATAATTTTTTCAACCATTAAATTCGAATCTCCTGGTAAAATTTTTACAGAATCATAGATTTTTTTCTCTTTATAAGTTACTGAAGCTCCATTTTCTATTACTCCAATTGGTTCTCCATCTTCTTCTGTTCCTTCATTGATATCTGCTTCGATTATTAATGTTATAGTTTCTTTTGCTTTAATATTTGTTACTATAGCTATATTTGTTGTTGATGAACTTGTACCTATTGATGGTACAACCGCTGATGGAACTGATCCTGCATCTCCAACTATATTTATTAATTTCCAAGAAATAAATGGATTTATTGCTGCTCCATCCTTTGTTGTAGAAACTTTTATAGCATTTGGTAAATCCTCTATTAAAACATCTCTTGCTAAAATATTGTTATTATTTGTAACTTTTACCGTATAAGTTAATTTTCCTGGTACTGAATAATTACTTTGTTCCACACTTTTTATGATAGATAAATCTCCATCTAATGGATTTGCAACTACTTCATTGCTTACTAACGGAGGAGTATGTTTATCTTTTAAAGTTGCTGTATTCTTTATTGTAGAACTTACATCCGCTTTTAACTTCGCAGTAATTATAAACTTAATTTGACTTATAGGTGCTATATCAACTGTTGCACTTAAATCTATATTAGCTGGTAAGGTGCTTGGTATTATTGAAGATAATGTTGACGAACTTTCAGTAATTATTGTCCAAGATTCAAATGCAGGTCCTACAATATCATCAACTATCTCTGAAATTTTATCTTCAACTAGAATATCGTTACCCCATCCTAATCCTCCATTTTGAACTATAACAGTAAATATAATCGTATCCTTATCTTCATATACTTCTTTATCTATCTGTTTACTTATTCTTAATTTCGGAATCTCACCTTTTGTTATAGCATTATCTTTTAAAGGAATCTCTTCATTTTTTCCATTTTTATAAACTACATTAGCCATATTATCTATTTCACCATAAGCTTTTGGATCTAAAACTCCTTTTAAAGTTATGATAACTTTATCTCCTGGTGCTATATCTAAAGTTGCTTTATATGTATTTCCACTTAAAGTTTCTGCTTTTATTACAGATGATAGTGGGACTATTGCTGATTCTCTTGTCCAAGCGGTAAATGCCTTTCCTTGAATTGTGCTTCCAGCTAAGTCAGTTTGTAAAAGTCCTATATCATCAATTAATTCAACTCCAATAGCTGGTCCTGTACCTGTATTCTCTATCTCTATTGTATAGATAATTTCATCAGTGGGTGAATAAGTTTCTTTAGATACATTCTTCACTAAACTTAAAAGAGGATCTTTTGGTTTTATTATTGCATCATCAGAACCTGTTTTATTACCTTCAATACCTTTTAAGTACTCATAGCTAGTAGTATTTAAAATATCACCATAAATTCCATCCTCTGCTGTTCCTCTTATTCTTACAATTATTTTTGTAGCTTTTCCTAGATCAAGATTTACTCCATTTATATCTCCGGAACTTGGAATCGCTGTAACATTAGTATTTACTGTATCTCCAACCACTTGGTATGTTATTGTCCAATCCTTTTTAAATGCAGTAACTTGTGTTGTTTCTCCTATTTTAGATGCTTTAATCCCTGAAATTAATTCAAAAAGTTTTAAATCATCTATTAAATTGTCTGTTGATGTATTTTCAATAACTATATCATAGCCTATTGGTCCGCCTGGTGTGTAAAACTCTTCAAACTCTGTTTTTGTTATTTTAGCAGTACCTGGTTTTGATATCGATGTTACACTTGATTCAGGTAAAGTCTTCACCTTTTTATCAAATATATAGCTACCTGTTACTTTATTTATTATATCTCCTACAATATTATCATTTACAGTTGCTATTATAGTAAATGTAACGCTATCTCCTGGTGCTAAATCCATTGTTTCATCTAAATTAGTATTTGTTATAGGATAAGTATTGCTATAAATAGTACCTTTACTCAAATCTGCCTTTGTTATTGTCCATCCTGGTTTAAATGCTTTTACAGAATCTCCACTTAAATCTGTAGCAAAAACTGTACTTATTGAATCAGTTACATTTACATTATTTAACCATTGTTTTGTATTTGGATTAATCAATACTATATCATATTTTATTATTCCACCTGGTAAATAAGAACTACCTTCAACTATTGCTTTAGTTAAAATTGGTGCCAACGGTTCTTTTGGTGGAATTGGTGGTGTTGGATCATCCACTCCATTTATAACTGCAATATTTGGTGATATTATTCCTACTACATCTCCTTTTATAACTGCACTTATAACTACATTTATGTATTTATCTGGTCCTAAATCTACTAATAAATCTATATCACCATTTGGTGATATTGGTATTATTTCCTCAACTTTTGTTGCAGGGGATTTATCTATTTCTATTGACCAACTAAAGAAAGGTGATGCTAATGTTCCACCAGCTAACTCGGCTACAACAGAGCTTATACTATCTTTTATAACTATATTGTCTGCTACACCATTTCCTGTATTTCTTGTACTAATAGTATAAACTACAGTTTGACCAGGCTCATAAGTCATACCTGATGTATATGGTACTCCTCCAATACTAGTTATTACTTTATCTCTCTCTAATACTGGGGGATATGGTGTAAATATTACTTCATTTGAGTTTTCTGTTACTATATTTCCACTTATAGTTTGATTTAATATTGCAGTATTTTTTATAACTGATTGAGGAAAATTGTCATCTATTCCTGCTGTTATTTTTGCTTCTATTACTATTTCTACTGTTTCTTCTACTTTTAATCCTGTTTTTACAGAGATATTAGTATTTGTAGAAACTGCACCTATAGTTGGAGTTGTACTTGTTGCTGCACTTCCTTTATCATAAGTAACTGATTTAATTTTCCATTGAGAAAATGCTGGTATATTGCTACCACCACTTCCCCCTACAAGAATATCCTTAATATTATCAACTATCTCTATAGCTGAAACTGCTGTGGCTCCTTTTGGATTTGTAACAATTATCTTGTATTCAATCGTGTCACTTAACCAATATTTTACTGGTCCATCTGTATATCCTGAATTTTCTCTAGGATTATTTTGTTGCTTAGTTATTGTTAAATCACTAACTTTCGGTGTAGTTATAACTTCGTTACTATCTTTTGGTGATATATTTGGATTATTTGGATTAGCTGGATCATATTGATACTTGGCAGTATTTTTTATATCTGAAGTTGTACCTGTTTTTAATTTAGCAGCTATAGTAAAATCAATTCCAGATAGAGGTGCTAATGAAACACTTGCATTTAAATCTGCATCTGTCACTGGAAATACTTGATTTGTTACGAGCGCAGGTTGCGCACTTCCATCTTTTGTTGTCCAAGTTATTGTCCAAGACTGAAATGCTTGTGTATCAACTCCATTGATTTTAGATGTTATCTCACTAATTTTATCAATAATCTTTATTCCATTTGCCCATCCAGTTCCTGTATTTCCTAAAGTAACTGTATAAGTTAATGTTTCTCCATCGATATATACAGCTTTATCCACAGTTTTTAATATTTTTATATCTGCTGGTAATGGATTTACTGTTTTTGTGTCTTCGTCTAACTCATTATCACTAGAATCGCTCACTTTAGCTGTATTTGTTATTAGTCCAGCTGCTAATTTATTTACTTCTCCCTCTAAAACTATTGTTACTGTATCACCTGGATATATATCTCCTGTTACTCTATATCCATTTGCATATGTAGAATCTTCATTTATTATTGTAGCTGGATTCGTTTTTGCTAGAGTTACTTTTTTAAAACTAGTTATTGCTTGACCTGTAGTTCCTCCTGCTAATTGAGTTTGAATTAGACTCAAATCATCTACTATAGAGATATCATTCAAATATCCTGTTCCAGTATTTTTCACTACTATTGTATAAATTATTTTTCCGCCTGGGGTATATTCAGTTTTATTTACTGCTTTAGTTAGCTCTGCTAACCCAGGTTGCGGAGTTAATGTAACTGTTTTCGGTCCTAAATTTACTCCATTATAACTAGCATTTGCAGTATTTATTATATCTCCTACAGCTGTATTATTAGCTTTTCCTTTAATTCTAATTATAAGAGTTTCCCCTGGTCCTAAATTTACTTTTCCAGCTGTGATATCCCCTGTAGCTCCTATTCCTGTTGTTGAAATTTTAGATGTATTTCCACTTACAATAACTTGCTCTAACGTCCAACCAGGTTGGAAAGCTGGTACTGTCCCTCCAGCAGAAGATTGAACTGTAATACCACTTACAACATCTGTTAAATTAATATCTTTTGCTATTGCATCAGTGCTAGTATTAGTAAGAACCAATCTAAATCCTATATCACCATTTGGAGTATATGTTGTATTTCCTGTTACTAACGGCAATTTAGAAAATTCTACAACTGCTGTTCTTGGATTTATTGGATTGCTGGGATTATCTATATTATTTATTTTTGCAATATTTATAATTTCTCCTGCTGCTAAAGAAGAAGTTGTAGCTTTTATTGTAATTTCTACTTTTCCTGTTGGAGCTATATCAACCTCTGTATTTATATCCGTATTGTCAACAAGAGTATTTTGTAAAATTGTTTGACCATTAAAAGCTGTGTTTCCATGTGTTATTACACTTGTTATTGTCCAACTAGTAAAAGCTTGTCCTAAAGTTCCATTTAATAGTTGAGTTTTAATTTTACTAATTTCATCAATTATTTTTATATCATTTCCAAATCCTTCACCTGTATTTTCAATCGTTAATTTATACTCTACAACTTCATTTGGACCATATATTTTGTTTGTAGGTGCTATTAATTCTTTCTTTGAAACTATATTTGGAAGTTTTGGATTAATTACTGCTGATGAATAATTAGTCCCTCCTACATTGGCAATATTAGCTGGTATAACTCCTATTGCAGATTTTACAATATTTGCATTTATTTTATATACAATTTTATCTTTTGGAGCCAAATCTGCTTCTACTTGAAGATTCGTAGGTGAATCTCCTGGCTTTGATTTTATATCTGTTAAAATCGGATTAGACAAGGAATTTGTAACTGTTGGTGCTGATATTACAACATTTTCAAGTGCTTTACCATTGGCATCTCCTGTTAATGCTGTTACTACTGCATCTACGTTATCTCCTATTCTTAAATCGTTATAGAAGCTTCCTCCTATATTTTCAATTACAATTTCATACTCTACAGAATCTCCTGGAGCATATGTCATTCCTGCTGTAAAATTAACTCCATTTAATTTTGTTAAAGTTTTCTTAACTGTTATTGTTGGTGTTACTGGATTTAGAACTTTAGTTTTAGTATTGTTATCATAAACTGATGTATTTGTGAATTTTCCTATTAATGTATCTTTTAACTTTCCAGTTATTTGAAACTCAATCCATCCACCTGGTGCTATTGTTACCATACTTGGAAGATCAATAGTTTGATTGAATGTTCCAACTGTAGTTACATTCCCACCTGAAGTTGTAAATGTTGCAGTATAATTTTGAAATACTGTTGATGTTGGAGCTTCTGGAGATCCAGATGTTTCCGCTATTTCTCCAACTATTGAACTTACTAAGTCTCTATATGTTTTTAAGAAACTTGTTCCTAAACCAGTATTTTCAACTCTCATTTTATAGACAACTGTATCCCCCGGTAAAAAGTTAGTTTTCACAGTTGTTCCATTAGCTTCATAAGCTTGTTTTGTATGATTTATTGTTGGTGATTGCATTCCTGTTGTTATTGTAGATTTAAGTCCATTTAAACTAGCTGTATTTGTTATGTTCCCAACTGCTTTTTCATTTATTTTGGCTTTTATTGTATATATAATTTCTCCACCTGGATGAAGATCCATAAGAGCATTTATTCCTGTTGTTGTTGTTGAATTTAAAACTATACTATTGTTTATATCAGGAACTGTTGAGGCCCCTGTAAAACTAACTCTTGTTATTGTCCAATTATCAAAAGCTATACCTGTTGAACCTGTTGAGTACGCTGTTGTAATAGCTCCTAAATCATCAACAAAAGTTCCGTTATTAAGAATTCCTTTTCCTGTATTTTTTAAAGTTACTTTGTACTCTATAAAACCACCTGGCATATAAGTTGTAGCTCCTGTTATTAAACTTCCGTCTGGTTTATAAAAATTTAATATCTCTTTTTTTATTTCTGGTTTATCTACTGTTGGTCCTACTTGGTTTGATACTGCATCTCCATCTACAATAGCTGTATTTGTTATAAAACCTACTGCTTTTTCATTTACTTTAGCTTTTATTTTATAAACTATAACTCCACCTGTAGGAATATCCGGTGTTGCTGTAAATTGCCCAGCGACTATTACTGGATTTCCTAAGTCAGCTTTAAATCCTGTAGTTGTACTATTTGGTAAATCTACTGTTAGATCTGTTAAAGCTGGTATTATTGTTGTCCCTGTTGAATCTATTACAGAAATTGTATTTAAATTATCTGTTACTAAGATATTTTGTGCATTCCCATTACTATTATTTCTAATAGTTATTGTGTATGTTATATATTGACCAGGCTCATATTTAGCTGGACTAACATTTTTTGTATTTTGTAAATTATGTCTAAATGGTTCTGTTATTAATCCATTATTATCAATAGTTCCAATAGCATCTTTTCTCACAACGCCTTCTATTACATATTGAAGTTTTTCTCCTGGTTTAACGTCTACAATACCTACTAAATTTTCATTATTCGCTATTCCTGATGTAAATACCTCTTCTGTTCCATCTGTTTCTCCTGTAGATATTTTCTTTACAGTAAAATTATAATTTCCTGAAACCGGATCTTGAAAAGGATTTCCTGATGTTCCATCAATTAAAGGAACTGTTAAACTTTTTATAAGTTCATTTATATTCACATTATTTTGATATCCTGGCCCTGTAGAATCTACAGTTATTGTGTATTTTATTGTATCTACTCCTGGAATATATCTAGCTTTATCCACCACTCTAGTTATTCCTCCACCTGGTGGAATAATATTATGTTGAATAGAACTTGTTCCTATTTCAGTTAAGCCTTCTAATAATGTTGCTGTATTTGTCAGTTGTGGAGTTATAACTCTCTCACTTACATTCCCAACAATCTTATATGTCATTGTTGAATTTCCTGATATAGTTACTGTATCATTCAAATCTAGGGATGATGATAGTAATGTTGTTGGATTTGAATTATTCTCTCCTTTATATATTTTCCAATCAGTAAATGCTTGTTGATTAGGCATATCTGTAACATTATTAAGATTTAGATTATTAGCATATGTAGCCTTTATATTACTTATCAAATCTTTAATTGTTACTGTTCTATTGCTTTCTAATTTATTTTTAACATCTATAAAATAAGTTATCTGTCCACCTGGTTGGAAAGTTGTAGTATCACTTCTTTTTATAAAGTCAATTAAATTACCTATTCCTGATTTTTTAGTTATTGTTGCTGATGTTGTTGTTGTTAAATTATTTTGAGTATCTGTAACCTCAATAGTATTTGAAACAGTATTCCCTGCATAAGTAGATTTAACTCTAGCAACAACTGTATATTCTATACTACCACCTGGAGCTATATCTACTGTTGTATTTAAATTAGTATTTATCGTTCCAGAAATTCCTGATGTTGTACCAACTCCTGATAATGATCCTGTACTTATTGATATATCTTCAAAATATGTGGTATTTAAAATATCTTTAACTAATGCATTATTTGCATATCCATCTCCTGTATTTTCAATTCTAATTTTAAAAGATACTGTATTTCCTGGAGTGAATTTTTCTGATTCAGCTGTTTTTGATATTTTCAAGTTTGGTAATTTTGGTATTACTGTAGCTGTAGATGTTAATGTGTCTGCTTTAACTGTATTGCTTATAGGACCGTAGGCTATTTCTGATGTATTAGGTGTTTTTAGCGTTCCTGTTATTGTGTATTTTACAGAACCTCCAGGTGAAATATCCACTGTATCAATCAAATTAACATTATTTAATGTACCTGTTATTGTTGATTTTGTTTCTGATCCTACTAAAACTGGTGCTGATATAGTCCAGCTACTGAATGGATTTATACTACCTGATCCATTTAATAAAGTCGCTTGAATATCTGCTATCTTATCTTCTACTTTTACGTCTAAAGCAACTCCGGCTGTAGCTGAGTTACTTATAACTACATCATACTGAACTGTAGTTGTATTTCTGGCAGCATAACTTGGTGTAATAGCACTTTTTGCTATACTAATTTTAGCATCTCTTGTTTGAGATCCTTTATCAGAATAAAGAGCATCATTTACTCTTACTAAATTTTTTATATTTCCTTTTGCTTTTGGATTTAACACTACATTTATTGTATATGTTATTCTTCTATTAGGACCTAATATAGCATTAGTTATTGCCATATCTCCTGTAGGATTATATGTTCCCGCACTTGTAGGATCAGAAGGGCTCGTTACTAAAACTGGACTTCCAGAAGAAATATCATATACCTTTGAAGTTATTGTCCAAGATTGATAAGCTGGGCCAGTAGTTCCATCTATTAATAAAGCTGTTATGGCACTTAGCTTATCTTCAATTCTAACATTTGTAGCATATCCATCACCTGGATTATCAACATCTATTGTGTAAATAAGATTTCCACCTGGAACATATTCTGTAGTATTTACATTTTTGGCAACTTCCAAAAGTGGAGTTGACATTTTTACTCCTGGGCCTGTCTCTGGTACATTGTCTCCTCCTGTAGTTACTTCATCTTTTATAATTCCAACTGTTGTTAATTTTGTTTTTGCTTTTATTTGATAAACTATACTTCCATTAGGCCCTATATCTGCTGTTAAAATTAAATCACCTGTAGCATTTGTAATAGCTCCTGTTCCTGGAACTGTTCCTATTCCTGAAGTGCTTATAACAGATAAATTCCAACTATCAAAAGCAGGTCCATTAGTCCCATCTATTTGAGTTGCAGTTACTGATGTTATTAAATCTTTTATAGCTAAATTATCCATAAATGCATTACTCGGATTTTTAACTGTTATTGTATAAGTTATTATATCCCCTGGCTTATATTCTGTTTCTGTAGGTACTTTTGTTATTAAAACATTTCCATTAATTGCTAAAGCTGTAGCACTTGTCGTTACTGTAGATGTTTTTTCTACAATACTATTCTTTTTCAAATCAACTTTATTTACAATATTTCCAATTGACGAATCTTTTGCTTTTGCTGTTATTGTATAAATTATTCTTTCTCCTGGAAATACTGTAACTACATCTAAAAGGTTTATATTAGTTGTAGTTCCTCCATTTGAAATAATAGCTGATGTTGATTTTGTTGAACCCGGTGCTAAAACAGCACTTACAGTCCAATTTTCTAATAACGCTGAAGGGTTTATATTAGTTGCAGAAATAGCTCCTGTATTTCCTACATTTCCTGTAATAGATGCTAATAAATCCTCTACTAAATAGTTTGTCGCTATTCCTAATCCTGTATTATTTAATGTTATTGTATATACTATTGTATCTCCAGGAAGGTAAGTTGTTTTATTTTGAGTTTTTGTGATTGCTAGTGTCGGCGCAACTGAAGTTGTACTAATAGCCGATGTTTTTTCTATTCCGTTTCTATCTGTTGCTTTTGCTGTATTACTTATAGGCCCACTTATATCAGCATTAACTTTTCCTATTATTGTATACTCTACATATGAACTTGGAGCAATCGTTACATCTGTTGCATTTAAATCACCAGAAGAATTAAATGTTCCCACATTACTGTTTCCTGTAAATATTGCTATAACCGTTACTGTTGTTGGATCAAATGCAGTTTTTGCTGATCCATTTGCTGATGTTGCCGTTATTGTTGATAATATATCATCTATTTTCATCTTTGTTATTGGTACTGTTGTTGAATTGTTAAGAATTTTTATTTTATATGTTAAATTTTGATTTGGTGTATAATTTGCTGGCGATGCTGTTTTTTGAATACTAAAATCATATGTTGCTAAATTTAATGTTATTGTATTTGAATTTTCTGTTTGATTTCTTACTGTTGCTGTTGCTGTATTTGAAATAGCTCCTACAACTCCTGGTTTCACTGCAGCTGTTATTGTATACTCTACTTTATTTCCTGGAGTTATTGATATTCCTGTAGCTATTAAATTACCCGATGTAGAAAAACTCCCTAAATTACTTCCACCTGTTGAAGTTCCTGTTATTGTAGCTCCTGTTAATTCTAATGGTAAATTATCAACTAAACTAAAATCGTTTATTGTTGTACTTCCTGTATTTGTTACAGTAATTTTATATGTCACACTCCCCTCTTTTTCGTAATAAGACATTGGAGAAGACTTGACTAATGTATATGTGTAAGGTATTCTCGTTAGAGTGTTAGATCCTGTAGCTAAAATTGTATTCCCCGAATTATTAGTTACTGTTCCATTAGTTATTATCGATCCATTTATAAGTGGATTTACAGTTCCTAAAACATAATATTCTACATATCCTCCTGCAGGTATATCTACTCCAGAAGCTAAAAAATCCCCTGAAGTGGGAATTGTTCCTGCATCTGCACCAACACTAGTTCCTCTAACTTGGTTTATTAAGTTAGAATATACTAAGCCAGTGCCTCCCCCTTCTTTATTTGTAGTTAATAAACTTAATGGTACAGATATCTTTATATTATTTAAATCTATGCTATCTGGATTACTAACTTTAACCTTATATAATATTTGCTCTCCATTATCATAAGTATTTCCTAAAATAGCTCCCGATATATTGCTTTTTGTTATCTCTATAGTTGGTGCTGATATAAGAAATATTGAATTTAATAAAAACAATATTAAAGCTAAATAGCGATTTTTTATTATTCGTGTCCCCATAACTCCTCCTTAATAAAAAAATATTTAAAAGTTTATTCTTACTTATTTTTTTATTCCTTTTTTTACTTTTCATTTTTTTTGAAATAAATAGTATCATTAAAAAAACTACTGTTATCTAATCTTATCGAATATGTCTCCAATATTCATTCTAAATCTGACATATATACCTTGATTAAGCTCTCCTACAGGATCAAAATCTTTATCTTTAAATCCTACAATGTTATAACCTAAAGATAGCCATAAATTACTCTCAAATATGTGACCTACTTCAAATCCTAATCCATAGTCTGAGTTTTTATCATTATCAAAAATTGTAGAAATATTTATACCTGTAGTCCAATTTTTGTAAATATTATAATTTAAAGTTCCTGCTACTAAATAAGCTGTGTAATTGCTTTCAATTTCTTCATAAATCGTATCTATATTTTTTACACCTAATGTAAATGTTCCATCAATTTTTGTATTAAATTTATAATTATGAGAGCTTCGAAAAATATTTGTTAACTGTTTATAATTATCATCAATTATATTCTTTGAATAATTTAACTCATACTTATTTAAAGAATTATATCTACTATTTTCATATTCTCTATAAGCCAATCCCAAGATTAATCTATTTTCTTGTTCTACATTCCCTTCTGTATAATATCTATTTTTTCCTAAGAAATATAAACTTTCTGTTATTTTTCTACCATATGCTAATTTACTTAAAAATGATTCTGTACTCCCAAATTCAAACTCTAAATCACCTTTTATCCTACTTAAATTATTAATTTCATAATCACATCCTAAAGTTATAGATGTTGAAGCCTTTCTATCCTCTGAGTCCTCAGATTTTGATTCATAACTTTTTATAATAGGGTCAATCCTTTCAAATGTACTATAAATACTTAGACTCTCAGTTATTTCAAATTCTTTTTTTATTCCATATCCAACTTCTGGTAAAACTCCTTCATCATCATTCTTCTCTCTATATTCAGAAAAAACTTCTGTATCTAAATAACTTTTACTTTTTATTCCTACTAAAGTTCTATTGCTATCATCTTTTGGATCTAGATAATACTCATCTGTTAAATTAGATATAAATTCTTGTCTCATATAAACTACTGTATTTTCAGTAACACTATAGTCTACTCCACTTGCTATTCTTTTTTTATCACTTAAGAATATGTCTTGTTCATATTCTAAAAATGCCTTTATAAAACTATACTCTTCAGGCTCCCATGCTATTTTTGCTCCTATAGTATTTACATCTCCATTCTCAAGAGAATCACTTCTATAATAATGTTTTCCACCAACTTCATATATAAAATTCCCTTTTTTAGCAAATTCCAATCCTAAATACAGATCTCTTTTTTCATACCCTCCCCCCTCTAATTCATCTTTTAAAAGTTCACTTTCAAATTTTAATATATTTTTATTTAAAAACTCATATTCTACTTCTATATCCAACCGTTCTATCCCTTGAGAAAGTTTTGCATCTGGATTATAGTAACTAGTGTCTGATTTTTCATACTTAGCTTCCATTTCTAGAGATTCATTTTCATATTTGTAAAATATTGAACTTCCCTTTCCAATACCTTCATCTTGATCTATAGTTTTTGATGTTTCAACCACTAAAAGATTTTTTTCATCATCATACAGTGCATATACACCATTCATTTCGTATTCATTCATTGGATTTTCATCTTTTACATAACTTCCTCCTAATACAATGTTATTCTTAATCTCGTATTCAACATTCGTACCATATACCCAATGTTTTTCTCCCTCTTCATCCTCTAACTCATAATTTACTTTAATAAATATAGGGTTAAAATTTAAATCATACCCCATTATTGGCTCTGCAAAATATATTCTTCCTAAGCTATAATCAATCGAATAATCTTGCCCTCTACTTAAAGGTGTTTCTGAAACAACTCCTCCATCACTTTTATTGTAGATAACTAATTTAACCTCTTCACTCCCCTCTAAAACATCTCTATTAGAAAGAGTATATGGTCCAGATATCCCCTCTCCTTGAAACTCTTCTACAACTTTTTCAGTATTTGTCTTAGCTATAAATGTATTTAAGCCGATTTTTTTCTCTTTAATTTCAGAAGAAAATCCAGTTAAAGTTCTTGAATATTGATTTAATCTCAATCTATCATCAAAAATATTAGAAGTTTTATAATCCCCGTACATTACATAGGATTCCCCACGCTCAACTTTTATATATAAATCATCTCTAGATTCACCTATATATCCCTTTATAGAGTTATCACCATAAATTGGATAGTACTCTTCGGGATCTTTGTAAGAAAAGAATTTTTCGTCCTCCTTTGCACTATCATATGTCATTGTTAAATAATATTCATCTTTCACATGACCTTGAGCAAAAACTGCACCCCTATAATAAAGTTTATCTTTATATAAGTTATTTATCTTTTTTTCAAAAAAGAAATTCTCAGAACTGTTTCCTTTAAAATTAAGCCTTCCTTCTAAAATTCCATTCACAAACAACTCTTCTGTTTTTCCATAAAGTTCAAATTCAAACTCTTCCTCTACATTTTCAACTCTCGTTTTAAATGTTACTTTTTGTTTTCCTGGTTTTGGTTTAAATTTAAGTATTTTTTCACTGTTTGGAGATATTTTTGTCTGAAATCCCTGTATATCCATACTTTCATCAATACCTATCCACTCTCCTCCACCCGATTCTATTATTGTTGCATTCAACAGATGAGGAATATTTAATCCATTTTCATCTGTTCCCTTAATTGCAAAAGACTCTACTCCTTCCTCATCATTTTTTTCAAGCTTTTTAAAAACAACTTTTGCTAGTTCTCCTCTTACTAAAACCTCTTTCTTTACATAACTTCTCTCTATACCAAAAGGATCTATAAAACTAGCCTTTATTATATTTTTACCCTTATCTAACTTTACTGATGAATATTCTAAAAAAAATAGTGAGTTCAATGCAGATGTAGCTCTTAATCCAATGTGACTTATATCTACCTGCTTTTCATTTACATATAAATTTATACCTCCACCTGCTGGTCCTTTAATTTGAAAAGTCATATTCTCTGGCACTATATCTCCATTTGAAATATTCATAATATCTAAAGAGTTATCCAATCCTTCAATAGTACTTGTTATCTCTTCCGCTGATAAAACATTTAGTTTCTCTCTCAAATTTTCTATAACAACTTTTTCTTCTTCTTTATTTTCCTTCGTTTTTAAATTACTTTCTTTTTCAAAATCAACTACCTCCAAGTTATTTATAATCCCTGTTTCTCCTAACTCTTTTTTTTCAATAATAGCAGGAGCTCCTTTAAATGATAGTTCTTTACTTTCTACACTATATATATACTCCTTTACTTTTTCTTCTAATACTGTTTTTCTTTTTAAAATTTTTTCAATAACCTCTTTTTTATCACTTTCATCCTCTATATAAAAAGCAAAATTTGCAGCATAAAGCTGAGCCTTTTTTAAATCAATAAATTGAGACTCTCCATTTTTACTATGTTTAGCTGTTAACTTTATCCCTTTTATTCCTTTCAATAAACTTTTTCTATCAACTTTACCTATATGAGTTGTTGCATCCTCACCATATATACTATACTTTCCATTTTCATCTGTTATAGCAAAATCTCCATTTTCTAGAATTATTTTTATCCCTGGAATTGTAACATCCTTTTTACTATCGTATTTATTATCTCTATCTAAATCTAAATAAACTACTCCTAAAACAATTCCCTTTTCCGAAAAATTTTCACTATCAACATGAACTACTGCTGATGCTATATTAGATTCTAAAGTTTGATTTACAAAATTATGCCCATATATTATTGCTCTATTTATATTTTTTCCATGTTTTGCTGTTACTCCCACACACACAATATACTCTATCGTCAAAAGAGACTCCTGAAATTCCTTTTGATTAAAATCAATTTCAAAAGAAAATTCACCATTAATATTCTTCTCTATATTTTTTACAATTCCATTATTTACCTTAATACTTTTCTCCATCAGTGAAAATCCTCTAGGAAGAAAATCTTTGAATAAAAACTTTTTAAAGCTATCATCTTTAGCAATTGTTACATCTAAGGTATATTTTAAAAGATCTCCTACTCTAACATGTCGTTGTTCAGATTTTTTTTCCAATAATATTCTATTTTGTGATTCTAAAATAATTTTATTAGTTATCTTCCCATGGTTTACACTTCCTATTAAAACCGATAGTGTAAACGGTTCCTCTTTTGAATCTGATAATATTTTTACATTTTTTCCTACTACATCTATTGTCACATCTCCAACTATTAAAATTTCTTCAGAATAGAAGCATTTATCGCTTTCACTCCAATAAAATTTTATTAATTGGTCTCCTAACTTTCCTTCTACTTCTTGTACCTGCATATTTTTTGTATTATAATTCAACTTTAATCTAATCTTTTCTTTTAATAAATTTTCAAACGATATATCTACTTTGGTTTCAATCTCTCTATTTAAATTTAAATGCTGTATCTCTTCATTGGAAATATTGGGTTTTACGATTATTTTATTACTTATAATTAACTTATTCTTTACCTCGCCTAAGCTTTTAGTATCATTAAAAGCTTCTAATGAAAAATATCCATCTTTTAAATTCACCGTACCCTTTAAATCCTCTCCAACTGATAAAACTTTATATTTTTTTCTTCCTTGTATCTCTATTGGTTGAGTTTGGAAGTTGTTCTTAGGATCCTTTTCTATCTCAGTTAATTCTTCTCCCTCATTTTTTTGAATAAAAAAAGTTACTTTTGATGGATAAAACTCATTGTACATCTTTTTCTTAAAATAAAAAAAGGAAGTGTCAAAGTTTTCTAAATCCAACTCTCCCACAACTGTAATTTTATTTTCTTCTGTTAAATGCTGTTCCTTAATATTTTCTATGTGTTCTTTAAAATGAACTTCACTCTTTATTACCTCTACCTTTACTTCATTACTTACTTTTTCATAATCAAACATCGCCAGATAAGCTATGTTTGTAATTGTATTAGAGTAAATTTTTAAATTAAAAAAAAGAAGAATCAATAAAAATGAGAATAGTTTCATTTTTTTCATATTGACCCTCCTTTAATTGTTTTATTTTGTATTATGGTTTTGCTGGTACTGTATCTATTTTTACTTGGAAGTATAATGCTGCTTTTTCATTTGGTTTTAATGTTCCTACATTAGCTATTATCTCTCCTCTTGTACCTGTAGCTGGTTGAGTTTCAGCTACTTTAAACGCACTTGTTGTTCCTTGGGCATCTGTAACTATATATGAAGCTTTATAACCAACTCCTTCTCCTGCTCCAGTACCTGATATAATTTTTGTAAAATATGGAACCGTATCTTTTATTTGTACATTTTTAGCATCTACAGCTCCATTATTTTTAACTTCAATTCTATAATATATATATTCTCCTGGTTCTGCTTTTTGTGTTGTTGTTACATATGTTCCACCTGCAGTTAATTTTTGACCTTTTATAATTGTTAAATCTTCAGCCAAAATTGTTGTTGTATCTGTTGCCACAGTTATAATTGCTGGTGTTGAATAAGTTCCTATTGTAACATCTGGTCTAATTGTTGTTATGTTAATAGACCCTGCTGGTGCTCCTACTTGAGCTGTTACTTTAGTAAATATTTTAACCTCTTGACCTGGATTTAATCCACCTATTGTTGCAAAGTCACCAAATGGTGTATCAATTCCAATATCGTAAATTCCATTTCCATTTACATCTAAAAATACATCTGTTGCTGCCCATGTTTGTGTTTCTGATAACATTATAAATACATTACTTGCGTTTCCATCTCCTTCTAATACGTTACCATTATTTCTAACAGTATGTGTATAAATTACCTGTCCACCTGCATAAGTTGAACCTGTGTTATTTGGAGTTATTGAAACATTTCTTATAGCATTAACTGTTACAGCGTCATATTTTATATCTTTAGCACCTGTTGTTAAAGATGTAACTCTAAAGTATAAAGGTACTGTTTTTGCTGTAGTATTTAAAGCTACTGAAACTTCAGCATCTACTCTTAAACTATTATTAGGTAAAATTGGTGTTGTTGAAGTTACCTCTACTCCACCACTTATCTTAAATTTAACTCCTATACCTACAGGTAAATTTTGATCTGAGAAGTCAGCTTTTGTACTTACTTCTAATTTAAATGTATCTGTTATATATGAGCTTGTATTATTAACATATAAAACAAGATTTCCAGTTTGTCCAGGGTTTAATGATACTTGTGTTACAGGTGATTGCTCTGGTCCTAAACCTTTTCCTGGAGCATTTGCATTTGCTGCTAAATCTTGATTATTTGTTAAATCTACTGTTGCTGCTGTTAATGTTGTTAATGTATCAAGTACATTTAAATTATATGTTGGTGTATGTGTACTTGTTGCAACTTTTTTAACAGTGTAGTTACTTTGTAAATTAGTTATATTTTGTGGTAATTGTGCATATAAAACTACATTCACAGTTTCATTTGTCTCTACTAATCCTGTATCTACAATTCCATCTCCATTGTTATCTAAAGCTGGTCTTTCTCCTTGTCCTGGAGTTTGCAGTGTCATTCTAAATGTTGTTCCAACTGGGAAGAACTTATCAGCTATAGCTAAATTATATACCTCTGGAGCGTTTGCCACGTTTTTAAATACGTTAACAAATCTAATCTCTTGTCCTGCTTGAGCATTGGCAACTGTATCTCCTGTAAATGTTGCTCTAACATATTTTAAAACTGAATATGTAACTGTATTTGATGATTTTCCTGTAATTGGTGTTGTTTCCTCTCCTGACTTAAATTCAAATGTTGCCTTATTTGTTATTGATCCAACTGGCTCATTTTCTTTTACTAATACTTTAAATGATAATACTCCACCTTTAGACTCAACTAAAGTATTTTCAGGAACATTAGTTACTGTAAAGTTAACAACATCGTTTCCATCAGAAGTTGCTCTTTTAGTAACACTGTAAACTATTCCACCTTGATTATAGTTGTCTGATATTGATGTTACATTATCTGTTCCATGTGGTTGCCACTTAGCACTATTTTCAACATAAGTAAATTTTGTATTTAAAGTATCCGTTAAAATAGCATCTTTTGCATATGTTGGAGAATCATTAAATACTTTTAAATATACTGTTACTTCTCTAGCTACATCAGAAGCACCTGATGCAGAACTTAATGCCTTATAAACTCCTACGTTAGCCTTAGCTGTATAGCTAATTGTTTCTGTTGCCGTATCTGTTTTTGTTCCATCTCCTAAACTTTTAGCTGTTAATGTTGTTGTTACTGAAGTTGTTTCAGAAGCACCTGTTGAAACTCTTACTATAATACTTTGACTTTCCCATGCACCAAGGTCATTTATTGTGTACTTTCCACCTACTGGTACAATCTCTGTTTCACCTGTATCTAACACACCATTATTATTTGAATCTAAATACATAGTAACTGTTCTACCTGTATATCCATGAGTAATTTCATAACTATCAGTTCCGTTACCATAGTTTGTTAATGTATGATTAAATAGTGCATCTTTTCCTGCTGTTACTGTTACTGCTCTATCAGGATCTAAAGCTAATGCATATGTTTGGTTAATTGTTGTCAGTACAATATTTGATTGTAATAACTTATTTGTTCCACCAAGAGTTTGGTATGTCAATGTTGCCTGGTTTCCAATATCATAGTTTGCAAGTGGGATATCATCTCTCATTGAACCCATTGCAGAACTGTAGGTAACCATACTTAAAACTGAAGCGGCAACTAAAAGCGACTTAAATTTAGATACCTTCTCTTTCATAATCCATCTCCCTCTGTCTCAATTAGTGTTAAAAAAATACTCCAAAAAACTACCAACTATTGTTATAACTACTCACCTCCATTTAATTTAACTTGCATTTTAAACTCAGCTTTCTCTCCTGGCTTTAATTCTTCTACATTCCAACCTACACCTTTATATTCAGACAATTCTACAGGTTTTCCATCAACTTTTATTGGATACGGATAATAATCTCTTCCATTTATACTAACTAAATAACTACTTGGTTTCCCTGTATCTGGAACTATCGTTGTTCCTTTGGGAACTGGAATTGTTGGATTGAGATTCTTTATAGCCTCCTCCTCTCGATTATCTATTGTAAAGGTATATTCTAAAATATCCCCTGGAGATACATTTTTTGCTTCAACTCTTTCTATACCACCCTTATCATCTTTCACAATCTTCATATTACTCAAATGTGTCTTTACCTCTGCAAAAACTGTTGAAACCACCAATATAAACATCACTAATATTTTTTTCATAATATTTCCTCCTAAACTATTTTATATTTAATTAGCTTTTAATAACTCATCTAAATCGACATATGCTCTTTCTAAAGTTTTCATCTCCTTTGCCATAGAATCATAATTTTCAAGAATAGCTCCTTGAACAAACTCATCTTTTATTTTGTCATTTAAATATATCACTTTATTTCTTTTAAAAGATATTACCGTTTGTGTTTCTTTTGAATCTGCTTCCCGTAAAACTAAATCCCTTAAATTTCTTTCCCCGTCAAAAACCATAAATGATTCAAATTTTTTCCTCTCTTTATTTTGGGGAAATGTAATCTCTATATCTTCGCTCAAAGATTTTTCTAATAAAAATTTACTTGAAAAATTATCTGTTTTATATATCCATTTTGTTGCTTTTGAAATTAAATTTTTGAACTGTGTATAATCTAGTAAAAGATTGTCTATAAAAATTTGTTTCGATTGTGTTTCTAAATTGATTAAAATTGCAATACTTAAAACTAATTCATTACCAACATTTTCATATAAAATTGGAATAACTAAATCTTTTCCTGTTATAAATGCGGTTACCGTGCCATCCATTTTCCCCATAAATTGATAGCTTAATCTTTCATTATTTGAATATATTTTTTTTAATAAATTATTCAAATCTGTTATTTGAGATTTTAAATTTTGTTCTAATTTTGTTTCTCTATTTATACTTTGCTTCACTACTGAGTTTTTATAACTTCCTTTTTCACACGCAAAAAAAGTCAAACAAAATATCAATAATATTCTTTTTTTCATTATTCCCTCCCAATATATTTTAAGAAATTTAATTTGACATTTTTCTACCGATATAACTTCTGCGTTCCTTTTTTTCTTTTCACAAAAAAGGAATAAAAATTATATAAAAAGGAATAATTAAAAAAAATAGTAAATATTATTGATAATTTTATTTAGGGGGGAGTAATATGTATATCAACAGTAAACATCTTCAAATTCTAAAAACTATAAAAAATAATCAAGTTTCTAATATTAAAGATATTAGTGATATTTTTTTACTTTCTAACCAACATGCAAAACTATATCTTGAAGACATTTATTGTGAATTATTTAAAACATCGTCTTGTAATTTAAAATCTGAAATTACTATAAATAAAATAAAATATTTTTCCAATGCAAAAAATATTTTAAAAAATTCACAACAACTTACTAAAAATCAAAAAATTTTCTATTTAATTTTTCGTTTAATTAAAGATAAACACATAAAATTATCTCGTGTTTGTGAAGAATTAAATCTTACTAAAAGAAATCTAAATAATTACCTAAAAAATATTTCTAATATATTTTCACTTTATAATCTTCAATTAAATATTAGTAATAAAGGTATTGCACTTATTGGCACCCCCTACTCAATAAAAAAAATTAAGTTTTTTTTAATATTTAAGGCTCTTATAGAAAAAGAATTTTTATCTCGACAACTTAGAAACGAAATTGTTAACTTTATGAAAATAAAGAATTTTTCTACTTTTAGAAATGATATTTCAAAATTTTTTAAAATTATTGATTGTGATTTTATAAAACATTCAGAAATTTCTCTATTTTCTTTTTATTCATCTTTTATTAATTCTTCTAAAAAACAGCAAACCATTGCTGATATTTCCTTTGATAAATTTCTTATTTATAAACCACAATATTATGATAATAGTTTCTACTATGAACTTTTTAATTTTTTAAAAACTACTATTTTTAAAAATATTCCCACAATTTATCTAAATGATTTTTTCAATATAATTGACTCACTTAAACCTACTAAAGATCATTTTGACAAAACAGTTAGAAGTAAAAGTAGTGAATTAAGAGATATTTTTGCAAAATATCTTGGTCCACATATTTATACAAATACTAATTTTTTTCGTATGGTTAATCCTTGGATTAACTATAGTTATTTAAAAAATCTATTTTGTATAGATGATTCAAGTTTTTTAGATTTAAATTTAAATTATTTTATAGATTCAAATATTTGTAAAATGACTCAAGAAATTAAAAATATTTTACCTAATTTTACATTTTTTGAGAGTATTTTTTTATGGTATTATTTTTCTGAAAATGAAAATAAGGAAATTAAAAATATTTTTATTTTTAAAAATCTTCCAGCTACAATTATTCCATCTCTTATAAATGAGATTTATAAAAAACATAATATAAAGATAACTGCTTATATGAATCTTAAAGAATTTAAAGAATATCGAAAGTATAACTCTATTGATACTATTATTACTGTGGAAAATTTTAAAATTTATAATAATCATATTCCTATTAAAAATCTATTTTTTCCAATACCTAATTTTAAAAAAGTAGTGTCTATATAAAAAAAGGGTTAAATCTTGTTACTGGATTTAACCCTTTTTATCATTTTATATTTTTTAAAATAAAAAACTTAAGATCAATTAAATTAGATTCTAGTGGAAATCTATTTATTTTATACACCGGAACATCTAATATTTCATTTATATTCCCACTAGTTATTATTAAATCATAACTTTTTTCACATCCAAATATTTCAAATATATGTGATGAAACTTTATCTATCTCTTTAAAATTAAACATACTTTTTAATTTTTTTAAAATTATACTTTTAACGCTATCTATCTCATCTGAAACAAATAAAATTTTCATCTCCTCAAAAGAACTATAGTTTTTTACTAAAAGATTATTGTAAATAATATAAAAAATACTTTGAATATCTTTTTTTATTAATGTTGTATCTTTTATTTTTTCTGAAAAACTTTTATAAAAATTTGTTTCACATATTTTTTCTGGAATTGGAAGCCTCTCTCTTACTTCATTTATCTCAGTTAACAAGCCTTCTAATAAGCTTTCATCTTCTTCCAACTCCAACTCTTTAATTACATCTTTCAATACGCTTTCAATCTCTAATATTTTGTCTTCTTTTAAAAAAAATTTTTTATTTTCTTTTATGACTTTTTTTATAAATTCTTTTCCTAAATCACAAAGAATAAACTCTGTTATCTCCTCTGTATTGTACCCTCTTAAACCTTTTTCTAATTTATGTCTTGTGTTTATGGAGGCTAATTTACAAAATACTTTATTATAGTAAATAATATTATAATCATTTCCTAATACCTCTTTAACTCTGCTTTTTAAAATATCTGGAGCTATATCACCAACAATTTTTCCAATTATATTTTTTATTATATTAGGAAGACTTATAAATTGTTTCTCTACTATTGAATATATTTCATCTTCAAGTGCTCTAATTATAAATTCTTCATCTCCAATTATTTTTATTCCTTTAGAAGGTAACTCCTTTGTTTCTATATTTTGCTTAGCTAACTCTTCTTTAATTACAACTAAATCTTTTTTTAAAGTTGTTCTTGATGTATTTAAATATTCTGCTTCTTTTGTTAAATTAATTATCTCTTTTGAAAATAACTTTAATTTTAAATATCTTTTTCTATTTTCAGAAAATATTCCTGTGAAGTCATTAATTATTTTATTTAATTCATTATTTTTTAAATTTACTTTAAAAATTCCTTTTTCATGTTTTTTTATGGTATCTAATTTATACATTTTTAAAATATAATTTATATTATCTATATCATAGCGTATTGTTCGTGTATGCACTTTAAAATTTTCTGAAAGTTTTTTTAATGTAAACTCACTTGTTTCATTTAAAACAGATAAAATATTTATACACCTTTCATTAATAACCATTTGATATCCTCCCCCAATAATTTTTAACTTACTGGTATTGTATCTTTTTATTTCTAATCAGTCTTTATGAAAATTTTTTTATTTTTATTTTATTTTATTTCACTATGAAAAAAGGTTTTGAATTTTTAAATTTTTTTTCATACTATTTGAAATATTCCATACCTTTATATCCAGTTTCTACATTTACATCTTCTAAAATTCCCTCTTCATTTATAAAAAATGTTGTAGGGATGTTTATTGTACCAAATTGATTATAAAGATCTTTTCCTTCTGTATCATAGTATGGTGTAAATGTATATCCATTTTTCTTCATATATTCTTCTACTTTTTCTTTATTATCACTTTTATATGGCCCAAATACAACTATAAATTCAACGTCACTATCTTTATATTTCTCAGCGTATTCAGGACCTAATATCTCCTTTTCTTTTATACAATCTGGACACCAAGTTGTTGTAAAATTTAAAAATACTTTTTTTCCTTTTAACTCATTTAAGCTTATAGTTTTTTTCCCATCTAAAGATGTAACTTCAAAGTTATCTACCTTTTCTCCTATTAAATACGTTAACTTTTGTTCCCTTGGATCTCTTTCATTAGCAAATGATATACTAAAAACTGCAATCATCATCAACATTATTTTAACTATTTTTTTCATTTTCTTCCTCCCGTGTGTTTTCTTGAGTTAACTCTTGTACTTTTTCTTCATCACCTTCTAGTTTATTATCTTCTGCTTCATTTTCTTCTGCTTCATTTTCTTCTTCATCTAAAATTTCATCTTCAACTATCTCAATATTCTTAACTAAGAAGTTATTATCCTCATAATAATCTCCTTCTCTACCAGACTTAATATTAATTTCTATTTTTTGTTTATCAAATTCACCTTTATATCGTTTACTCGAAGATATAATCTCAATTTTATAATCTCCTGGTAATATATCTTCAAAGTAATAATATCCATCAATTTCCGGTTGAGTTCTTTTTAATTCTTCTTCACCTTTTTTTAAAACTACATCTATTCCTGCCAATACCCCATTGTATTCTCTTTCACTTGATACTTTGTTATTTTCAATCACTCCTGTTATCATTGAAATTGGAACTAATGGTATATCTACTTTTACTCCAGAAGATATCGATCCTTTAAATTTTATTTTCTCTTTTCCTTGAGTTAACATTGGATCAATTGTCTCTCTATTGACTTCTATATTATGAATATCTTTATTGCTAATATTCCCTATAATATATTTCCCATTTTCTTTAGCAACTCCTGTTCCTCCAGAAGCCATAATCTCTGCACCTTCATAAATATCCTCATTTTCATCCATTATTCCATTAGAATTCTCATCTACAAATACTTTTCCTTCTACCCAACCATCTGTTACATTATTATTATTTATCCTTAATAAAGGATTTCCTAAATAAAAAGATTTTTCTACCCTTCCGCCTATTCTTGTTCTATTCTCCTCTCTATTTATATCTGGAAACTCTACATAAACATCTCCATCAAAAATATAAGTTAATCTCATTTCAAAAAATGTACCTTTCTCTCGTGAATGTCCTATTTCAAAAGTAGTATCTATATTTTTAAAAAAACCATTTTCAGTTGGATTTTTAGTAATTCCAAATTTTATTTCATCTTCTACCATCTTATTTTCTTCATAATTTACTTTACCCTCCAATATTGCTAATATATTATTAAATCCTGAATATGTAACTTTTGCAGTTGTTCCATATCCTTGAACTGTTTTTGGATTATTTTCTGGACTTGAATATTTATAGTAATCATTTGATAAACTAACTTTTACATCTCTACTTAAGTTATAATCTAAGCTTAAATACATTTGATATAAGTCATCATCTTCATATCGATTTCTAAAATAACCTATACTTCCTGATATTTTTCTAAAACTTTTACTTAAATCTATGTTATATGAACAATCTTTTGATAATCTCTCGGCAGTTGTATCTCTATAATTTTCATATCTTATCGTTAAATTTGTATTATATGGTAATTTTTGTTCTCCTGTTGCTTTGAAATTCAACTCTTTAGATTTGAAATCTTCTAAAAGTGTTCCTGAAACTAATGTTGGATATTCATCAAATCCAAATCTATATGCCACTCCTAATTCCAGTACATCATATTTAGTTCCTTGTTTATTTTCAAGCATAGATATACCTGTTATCATTGTTAAATCTTTTAATAATCCGTACTTAAACTCTCCTAAATATTGATGTTTTTTCTCATTTTTTCCCTCTCCCACTTGAAATACAAAATCCGTTTCCCCTTTATTCAAAATATTTTGATTTCCTAAAACATAAATTTCTTTTGTTTCTTCTCTTCCGTCTCTATAGTATATTTTTAAAGTATATCGATCTGTCGATGATAAATTTATCACATCAAATCTAAAATTATTTCCTGTTACCATTTGAAAATCATCTAAATTTCCATTTCTATATAACTCTACAAGATTAGCATTATATGCTTCACCTTCTATTATAGTTCTATTATCAATTCTTATTCCATAATACTCATTTTTTGAAAAACTTACTCCTCTTAGACTCCTTTCGGCATCAAATATACTATCACTTTCTAAATAAAATTCTCCAAAAGTTAAGTAGTAGCTTCCAAAGACTTCTGCATATTGAAGCCTTATATACTCTAAACTACTTTCTAGATATATCTTTTGAGAGATTTGAAACTCTCCATAAAGAAGTTCTGTTCCATAATCAATATCTATTGAATAATCATTCTCCTCAAAATCTGTATTTGCATAAACAAATTTTAAAATACCTGGACTTAATAACGATTTTTCTTTTTTAATATAATCTCCTTTTGCTTCCTGCTCAGCTTCTCTTTTGGCCATAGCTAAAAGAGATCTATGATTATTTAACTCTCCTTGATACTCTTTTGCAGTTTTAAAATCTGGACGTAAATTTAAAATATATCTCTCACTATCCCATTCTGAACTTGAAATATGAAAATATTTTTTAAAATCATCTAATTTTATAAATATATCCTCTTCTGTCTCAATTATAGATTCTTTTGATATTTTTACATCAATCTCTTTCTCCCTATCTAATTTTCCTTTTATTCTCATTTTTTTTCTATCAAACTTTAACTCCTCTATTCTAGCAAAATCTATAAACTCCCCTATTCCTAAATATATCTCTTCTGTTTCTTCATTCATCAAAACTCTATAAAACTCATTTCGTTGTTCTTTCATTCCTATCTCTATATAAGCTTCCTCAGGAGTTTGTGAGAAAACATTGACATTTAAAATACAATAAATTAAAATAGCTATTTTAAGTCTCTTCATATCCCCCTCCTAAACTTTAGTTTACCATTTATAATTGTCACAAATTGCTATAATTTTTACTTTTTCTTCTTCTATTTTAATCTGTGTATCCTTTGCAGCACTCCCCTTAACTTCAATTTTTTCTAATACTTCATCTCTATCTTTTTTTATAATTAAATTTAAATAAGGAACTACTGTAATAGTTACTTTTGTACTTTCGCCTTTATTTTTTCTATTATAAAAAATTTCATTTAATTTTTTATTATTTTCAAAGTCCTTCGAAAAAATCAAAGTACAAAATACTATAAAAATTAATAACACACTTTTTTTCATATCACTTTCCCCTACCTTCTTATAACAACTTTTCTATGAGGATCTTTAGTTTCTATTGAGTAATCTAAATATTCATAAAATGCTTTAACTTTTACTTGACCAGTATATTCTCCTGGCTTTACCACAGGAACCGTTGAATAAATTCTCCCTTGAATAACTATTTTTTCTTTAGTTTTCTCTTTTATTGGGGTAAAGCTTAATGTTTTTAAAATTTCTCCATGTTGAATTCTATCATTTATAAAGTTATTCTTGTCTTTTACTTCCATTTTTATAACAAGTTGACCATCAGCCATTTTCATTTGTTCTGGATATTCAAAATATAACCTTGTATTTCCCACATCTTTTTTATCTATATCTAAATCTATCGTTATTTCTGGATTTTTTTTACTACCTATTCCATTCTTTGGTACTTTTGAATTTATAGTTCCAAAATCCATTTCTCCTTTTACTTTCATATCTATTTTCCCTATTTTTCTAAATTCCACAGCTATGTTTCCAACTAAAATATCATTTTTTCCTACTTCATCTATATACTCCATTCTTCCTAAAATTATTTTGTCTTCCACTGAATTTATTTTCCCTTTATAGATAAAATCTATTCTCATTGTTTCATCTCTAATGATATAGATGTTATTTTCATTTTTATCTCCATTTACTTTTAAAATTTCTATATCTTTACTTGGATTTATTTTTATTTTAGAATCTTTTTTATAACTAAAAACTCTTGCATCAAGTGCACCCCGATAACTAACACCTCTTTTTTCTAAATTATATATTTGGCAATTTATTTCAGATGAAAATATATAGTTTGATAATATTAAAAATATTATTATTAAAATTTTTTTCATATTCACCACCCTCTATATAAAAGTGGGCATAGTATTTCACTATGCCCTTTTATTTTTATTTACTAATTAAAATCCAGCTGTATCATAAGCTGCTACTAAAGTAGCTGTAGCTTTATATTCTTGTCCTGCTTCTAGAATTACATTTGATACTAATTTAGGTACATGAACTTTTACTCCTCCTTGTCCTGATCCAGTTCCATCTAAATTAACTGTTCCAGTTGAATGAGTAATCGTTCCTTTAAATTTGTGTAATAAATCTCCATCTTTTTTAAACTTTAACTCTCCATTATTTTTAAATCCAACGTTCACTGTTGTATTTGGCTCACCTGTTATTGTATGATGTACTGCTACTTCTGTATCCTTATCCGTATCTCCACACCAAATTCCTAAATCTACATCGTCTGCATCTATTACTAACTTTTGTGGTACTCTTACTTTAACTTTAAAGTCTTGAGTTGCACTACATGGATTTTCAAAGCAAAATGCAGGGTCTGCATCTGCCGGAAGAGTTACTGCTTCATTTGCTAATACTGATATTGATCCTAAAATAAATAATGCTGATAATAACTTTTTCATTTTTAATACCTCCACTGTTTATTTTTATATACTCAAGTTATTTTGAGTCGATATTATAGCGGTAGTTCTTTACTACCTAGTTTTAAACCACTCTTATCTTTAAATTGAACTCTTATATATTTACTCCCTTTAGGAATATTAGCTAAACTTGATTCTATCTTCGTTTTTGGTTCTCTTGTTGTTATTCCTAGCTTAACTTCATTTTTAAATAAACTTTTTTTACTGCTATCTAAATATTCTATATCTCCCACAACTGCTAATCCACTATTTCCTTTTAAATCAAAATAAGCTATAAGTTTTTTATTCCCATTAGTATCTTTTTTTATTTCACTATTTGTTAACTTTGCGCCAATTTTTCTTTCTCCCTTTAAACCATAAGCAGCAACATGAACTTCTGTTAGTAGTTCAAATTCTACTCCGACTTCTTGACCGGTTTCTCCTTTTATCTCTTTTTTTTCTGCTTTTGGTTTCCCTGGTAATTCTTTAAATACAAGTTTTGTTTTGTACTCACCTTCTGGTAACTCTTTAGAACCTTTTACTGCAAATCTAACACTCCGACTTCCGTTAGGTTTTAAAGTTATATTTTTAGGATATATTTTCATCATATCCCCCATATCATATTTTTCCCATCCCTCATCTTTTTCTACTGATATTTCAACTCTCATCGGTTCCATAGTATTATTCGTTACCATTATTTCATGTGTTTGATTTTTATCTAAAGATGTGTAAAATCCTGTTGGAGCTATTCCTATATTAAATGCTAATAACTTTGAAAAAAGTGATAAGTATGTCACTCCATAAAATAGTTTTTTTATTATCTTCATATACCCCTCCAAAATTTTTAATCATATGTTTTACTTTCATGCCCTTTTATTCGCCTAAAACTTTTTCACTCTTTTTTTAGCTACCTACACTCCTTTTCACTTTTCTCGAATTATTTTTTTGCTTGAAATTAACTTTCTAATTTATTTAACTTTTTTTAGTTCTGTGATATAATTTTTTTAAATAGGGGAGGTGTTATTTTGGTCAAATCTTTTTTTCTTTTTTTTCTCATTTTTTTAAATATATTCCCAATTGAATTTTCAAAAGATGAAAAATCATGGATTAAAAATAATAAAAATAGAATATTTTTAATTGATATATACCATCCAAACCATGTCTATTTATATCAAAAAAATTCTGGTGAATTAGCTGGCGTTTATATGGAGTTTTTTGAAAAACTAGGACAAGAAACTGGATTAAGATTTAAAATACAATCAACTAATAAAATGAAAATGAAAAACTTATTAAAAAATGGAGATGGAGATATTCTTTTTAATGTTGCAAAAACTCCCGAAAGAGAAAAAAATTATTTTTTTATTCCAACTTATAATACGTATAATGTCGGTTTATTTACAAAGAAAAATAAATCTTTAGATTTAAATAATCTAAATAAATTTAAAATTGGCCATATTGAAGGTACATCTGATTCTATTTTAGTTAAAGAACTCTATCCATATTTAAAAAATTTAATCTCTGTTGAAGATAATGGTAATTTCGGATTTACATCATTAGAAAATAACGAAGTTGATGTAATTGTTGGAAAAAGTAGTAACGATGTTTTTAAGAACTATAATTTTACTCCTTTAAAAAACATTCCATCATCTCAACTTTGGTTAGTTGTAAGTAAAAAATATCCTTTATTAAAAGATATTATTGAAAAGTTTCAAATTGATTTTTCTGAAAAATATATCGTTGATTCTTTAAAAAAAGAACGTTTAATTTTTTATAAACAACTTTTAAAAAATGACCCACTTATTGATAAATTAAAAAAAAAATATAAACAACTTAAAGTTTTATTACCTACAAATAACGAAATAGTTCCGCTTCTTTATCTATCTAAAGGAAGCTATCATGGATATGTTATTGATCGCCTTAAAGAATTATCTTACTTAACAGATATTCCTATTAATTATATCCAAAATCCTAAAGACAACTATGATATTAAAGCTATTGATACAGATGTATTTAATATAAAAAATAAATTTTTTATTCCATACTATGAATCTCGATTAGCTGCTTTTACTCTTACAAATAATAATTTTGTTGATTCTTATTCTGATATTAAAAATAAAAAAATTGGATTTATCTCTTCAGAAGAATTAAATAAAAATTCTATAAAAAAAATAACTACATCAAACGAGTTTAAATTTTTTAAAAGTACAAAATTAGCTTTAAAAGCTCTTTTAAATAAAGAGATTGATTATCTTTATGGAGACTTTAAAATTATATCTATGTCTATCTCTAATGAATATTTAGAAAATGAGATAAAAGTAGCTGGATTTTTTAATAAAATTACTCCCGTTGGATTTGGAATAAAAAATGACTCTGATTTAGCTAATTTTATAGATAAACTTTTTCCTAGTCATCTATCTGAAAGTAGAATTCTTTATAGTGAATTAGTTATTCCTAAAAAATTATCTCCTAACTATAAATATTTCATAATTATGTTTTCCATGTCTTCTACAATTATTCTAACTCTTTTTTATTTTTTAAGAAAAGCTAATATTGCTACTAAGAAAGAGCGTTTAATAACTAGAGCATTAGTTGAAAGCTTTGAAGCTGCCAATGAATTAAATGATGAAGATACTGGAAATCATATTCTAAGAGTTAACTTTTATTCGAAATTTTTAGCTGAAAAACTAAAATGTCATAAAAAGTTTATTAAAGAGATTAGTGAATATGCTTCACTTCACGATATTGGTAAAATTGGAATTCCTGATTCAATTTTAAAAAAACCAGGAAAGCTATCTCCTTACGAATTTGAAGAAATGAAAAAACATGTTCTTTTAGGAAAAAAACTCATTGATAAAATGCAACTTGGAGCTATTGCTGAAAATATAGCTCTCTATCATCATGAAAAATGGAATGGAAAAGGATACTGTTATGGTTTAAAAGAAAATGAAATACCTTTAGAGGCTAGAATTGTAGCTATAGCAGATGTTTATGATGCTTTACGTCAAAAAAGAGTTTACAAAGACGGTTTTTCTCATGAAGAAGCTGTTGAAATAATAAAACAAGAGCGTGGACAACACTTTGACCCCACTCTTGTTGATATTTTTTTAGCTTACAATGAAGAATTTAATAAAATTTTTATTGAACATTAATTTTATTGAAAACTATATCCCATCCCTTTTGATTTTTTTCAAAATCATAAGGTTTAAAGCCAAAGTCTAAATATATTTTTATAGCTACATAGCTACATGTTTGTGTGGAGAGGTATAATCCCTCTCCCATTTTTTTATCTTTAAATATTGAAAGTAGTTTTGATACTATAGCTTTTGCTAACCCTTTTCCACCATGTTTTGGATCTACTGCAATCCAATGTAGTCTATAACTTTTATTTTTATCTTGTGGAAAATACTTTCCCTCCCAAATAGCTCCTGTTCCTACTAAATCTCCTTTTTCATCTTTAATAAACAGCATAAACTCTTTTAAAAGATTTTCATTTTTTAAGAATACATCTTTAAAATAGTTTTCTCCTTCAAGTCTTTCAAGTATATGCTTAGATGAAAGTTGAATTTCAACCCATTTATTCATCATTCCTGATTCATACATTACAAACTCATATCCCTCTGGAAGTTGTTTTTCATTAAAATCTAAATTCTCTTTAGTCATAATCAGATGTATATTTTCTACGCTTCTATCCATTGCTCTCCCCTTTTTTTAAAAAATACAACATAAATATTGTTGATGCTACACCTATTGATAATGCTATTAAAAAGCCTATTTTATTTTCTATTAATGGTAATATTATAATACCTCCATGGGGTACTATTGATTTTACCCCTAATATCGATGCTGCTCCAGCACCTATTGCTGCTCCAATAACAGTTGTTGGTAATACAGAAATATCTCTTGTTAAAAATAATAGTGCTCCCTCTGTAATCCCTAAAAACCCTAAAAGTATTGATATTACTCCCGCTTCTCTCTCAGTCTTAGAAAATCTATTTTTTAATATAAACTGCGATAACCCCAAAGCTAAAGGAGGAGTTGAAATAGCCACTGCTATTGGTCCCATTATATCTCCTCTTCCATACTCAATAGTATTTACAGCATAAACATATGCCACTTTATTTATTGGTCCTCCTAAATCTACTCCAATAAGCCCTCCTAAAACAAAATTTAAAAACACATTATTCTTATCATCTAAACTATTTAAATAGATTCCAAGTTCATCTAATATAAATTTCATCGGTCCTTGGAAAATATAATAAAATCCCATTCCTACAACTAAAGTTGAAAGTATTGGAATTATTACTAAATACATTATTGAAGAAACCTCTATAGATATCTCTATTTTTTTTAAAGTATTTATAAAATACCCTAAAACTACCCCAACTAATATTCCTCCGAACATTCCAAGACCAATTGCACCAGACAAATATCCTAAAATAATTCCAGGAATAAACCCCACACTTCCAGCTATCTCTTTTGCTATATATGCAGCTAAAAGAGGTGGTGCCATTAAAAAACTATATCCACTTAAATCTTTTAAAAATTGATTATCTGTATATAACGATATTACTGATAAAATTCCACCAATTATAAATACTGGTATAACTTGAATTATACTTTTTAATATCCTTTTTCTCATAAAAAAACTCCCACGTACTTTTTTATTAAATAGTATCATGGGAGTTTTATTTCATCAATATATTAATAAGTTTAAACTACTGTTTCTTAAATTTCTTTAAAATATTTACCATTATTGCACTTATCAGAGATCCTACTACAATCGCAATAATAAACATTAACTTATTGTCTACTACTGGTAATACTATTGGTCCTCCATGAGGTGCATGATCCGCAACTTTTCCTATTGCCGCTATAACTGCTCCAACTCCACTTCCAACCATTATAGCTGGAATAACTCTAAATGGATCTGCTGCAGCAAATGGTATCGCTCCTTCTGTGATTCCAATTAATCCCATTGCAAAAGCTGCTTTTCCAGCTTCTCTTTCTCCAACTTCATAGTTCTTAGGTGCCATCATTGTTGCTATTCCCATACCAATTGGTGGAATACAAATTGCAACTGCAATTGGTCCCATTACTGTTGGAACTCCTTGAGTTATCATTGCTGAACCAAATAGGAATGCAACTTTGTTTATTGGTCCACCCATATCAAAAGAAATCATACACCCTAAAATAAGTGCTAAAAATACTGATCCTGCTTCCATTCCTTTTAATACATCTGTTAACATATTCATAAATCCACTAATAGGCGCACCTATGAAATACATTATAACTCCAACTAAAGATGTTGAAACTAAAGGTATTACAAATATTGGCATAATTGGCTTTAATCCCTCTGGAACATTCCATGATTTTACCCATTTAGCTATATATCCTGCAGCGAAACCGGCAACCATACCACCTAAAAATCCTGCTCCAACTGTATTTGCTAAAGCACCACCAACAAGTCCTGGAGCAAGTCCTGGTCTATCTGCTATACTCATCGCTATATACCCTGAAAGAATTGGTATCATAAGTCCAAATGCTGCAACTCCTAAATCTAACATCGATTTAAAGAATGGATTTGTTACATCTGCTCCTGATCCAGCTTTTATTCCTGATAATGCTATTGAAAGAGCTATTAAAACTCCTCCACATACTACTAATGGTAACATATGAGAAACACCATTCATTAGATGTTTATAAATTCCAGTTTTTTCATTTTTTGGAACTTCTTTTTTCCCATTAGAAGAAGATTTATAGATTTCTCCCTCTCCATTTAGTGTCTTTTCAATTAACTCTTTTGGAGCTCTTATAGCTTGTTTTACTGGAACTTGAATAACTTTTTTACCTGCAAATCTATCCATATCTATTGTCTTATCTGCTGCAACTATAACTCCTGTAGCTCTTTTTATATCTTCAGCTGTCAATTCATTTTTAACTCCAACGCTTCCATTTGTTTCAACTTTTATCTCTACTCCTAACTCTTTACCTTTATTTACTAAAGAATCAGCTGCCATGTATGTATGAGCAATTCCTACTGGACAAGCTGTTACAGCAACCACATAACCATCTCTTGATTCTACAGATTTTACAGTCTCTTTTTTCTCTTCATTTAATATATTTAAAATTTCATCCTCTGTTTTAGCATTTTCTAACTTTTCTCTTACTTCATCATCTAAAAGTTTATTTGTTAACTTCGATAATGTTTCTATATGAGAATCTGTTGCATCTTCTGGAGCTGCTATCATAAAGAATAGTTTTGATGGCTCTCCATCTAAAGAATTAAAGTCCACTCCTTCTGATCTTCCAAAAGCTACCGCTGGTTTTTTCACTGCCTTTGTTTTTCCATGAGGAATTGCAATTCCCTCTTCTAATCCTGTTGATGATGTAGCTTCTCTAGCCTTTACAACTTTTAAAAACTCATCCTTATTTTCTAATGCCCCACCATTATCTAAAACATCTACAAGCTCTTGTAGTATCTCATCTTTTGTTTTACCTGTTAGTTTTAGTTTTATATACTTTTTTTCTAACATTTTTTCACTCCCTTATTTTCTTTGTCTTATGGTCTCACTATACATTATTTTACTTTTTTCTGTCAAATTTGCTATTTTTAAATTTTTGTTTCGTCTATAATATAATTTTTATTTTTTTATTATCTATTTTTTATATTTTGTTTCGTCTATTTTCATGATAAAATATGTAAAAAAAATTAAAAATTTTTTTTAACGGAGGTTATATATTGAGTTTTAAAATTTCTAACCAAAATATTATCTTTAATACGAGAACTTCTAAAATTGAAAATACCATTTTTTTAAACATATTAAATAAAGTAAACAGTGATTTAAAAGAAACTATTATCTTAGAGTCTAAAGAATTTAAAAAATTAGACTCTCAAGATATTATAGAAGCTCTCAATGGACTTATGACTAAATATATCTCTTATTCGTTCATTGATGAGTATGATAAAAATACTTTTTCACAATTTCCTCATATTAGTTACTTTAGCAAAATTGATGATGTTTTTTATATAACCATCCCTCCTATGATAGTTAATGCTTTTAAAAAAAATAGTATTGAAAGTTTTTTATCTTTAAAGACCTTTTTTTACTTTAGACAAAAATCTTCACATAATTTTTTTAATCTAGTTTTAAAAAATAGCTCAGAAAATATAAATCTAGTTTTAAGTATTGAAGAGCTAAAAAATATTTTTAATGTAAAAGAAGAAGCTTATGATCGTTTTTTTGATTTTGAAAAAGCACTATTAAAACCCTTAGTAGAAAATATAAACTCCTATTCAAACTACACCCTTATTTATAATAAGATAAAAAAAGGAGAATCTAAAAATAACAAAGTTACTGCTATTGAATTTATTTTAAAAAATAACTCTCTTATTGAAAAAAGTGCTGAAACTAACTATTTAATTCAGCTTATCAAAAGTAATATTGAAGATTATAAAAAGATTTGGGAAAGTATCAACTCATCTATTAATGATATTGGATTTATTCAGTGTAAAAGAGCTATTCTTTTCTTAAAAGAAAATAACCTTACTCTTTCAGATAATGAATTAATAAACTATTTGAAAAGAAAAGGTGAAAACATTGAAGAGATTTTACAACTGAATAACCATACACTTATTAAAGAGAAGGTATCTTTATACAAAGATGTAACAACTTTTACTAAGACAATCTATAATATAATGATTGGTTATAACTTCTATTACTCTTTAAATTTTAAATTTTTAAAAGATATTAAGGAATTTAAAGAGGGAGATACCTTTTTCTATAGAGATGAGAACTATATTGTCTTTGGAACATATATTGAAAATCGTGGAAGTTTTAAAATTTTCCAAACTCAAAACTAAAGTGTATTAATACACTTCGCTAAATGAATTTGCTTTTTCTTTTAACATAAATGTATAATCTCAATATGGCCATAACAAATTAATACGGAGGTTTAATTATGTTAAGATACGAACTAAACAAAAACTTAGCCCAAATGCTAAAGGGAGGAGTTATTATGGATGTTACTACTCCTGAGGAAGCTATTATTGCTGAAAAAGCTGGAGCTTGTGCTGTTATGGCACTAGAAAGAGTCCCTGCTGATATTAGAGCCAATGGTGGAGTTGCAAGGGCTTCTGATCCTAAGATGATTAAAGAGATTCAAAAAGCTGTTTCTATTCCAGTTATGGCAAAAGTTAGAATTGGACATTTTGTTGAAGCTCAAATTTTAGAGGCTTTAGATATAGATTATATTGATGAAAGTGAAGTATTATCTCCTGCTGATAATAGATATCATATTGATAAAACAAATTTTAAAACACCTTTTGTTTGTGGAGCTAAAAATTTAGGAGAAGCTCTTAGAAGAATATCTGAAGGAGCTAGTATGATTCGTACTAAAGGAGAACCTGGTACGGGAGATGTTATTGAAGCTGTTAAACACATGAGAGCTATGAATGAAGATATTAGAAAAATATATGGTGCTTCTGATGATGAACTTTTTAATATATCAAAAGAGATTGGAGCATCATATGATTTAGTTAAATATATACATGAAAATGGAAAGCTTCCTGTTGTAAACTTTGCAGCTGGAGGAATTGCAACACCTGCTGATGCTGCAATGATGATGCAACTTGGATGTGATGGTGTATTTGTTGGATCTGGTATTTTTAAATCTGGAGATCCTTCTAAAAGAGCTGCTGCCATAGTTAAAGCTATTACAAACTTTAATAACCCTAAAATATTAGCCGAGATATCTCAAGACTTAGGAGAACCTATGGTTGGTATAAATGTATATTCTTTAGATGAAAAAAATAAGATGTCTGACAGAGGGTGGTAGTATGAAAGTTGGTGTTCTAGCTCTTCAAGGAGCTTTTATTGAACATGCTAACACTTTAAAAAAATTGGGAGTTGAGCCTATATTAATTAAAAATACTCAAGATTTAAAAGATATTAAGGGATTAATTTTACCTGGAGGAGAAAGTACTGCTATTGGAAAACTCTTAGTTGATTTAGATTTAATATCTCCTATTATAAATCTTATTGAAAATGGACTTCCAATTTTCGGAACTTGTGCTGGAATGATTCTTCTAGCTAAAAATCTTAGCAATGATTCTAGAAAGCACTTAGCAACTATGGATATAACTGTGAAAAGAAATGCTTATGGACGACAAAATGATAGTTTCTACACCGAAAATAATTTTAAAGGTATCGAATCAACAGTTGAGATGGTTTTTATTAGAGCTCCATATATTGAAAGTATTGGTCCTAATGTAGATATTCTAGCAAAAGTAGATTCTAATATAGTTGCAGCTAGAGAAAAAAATATGTTAGTTACATCTTTTCATCCTGAATTAACATCAGATTTAAAAGTTCACAAATATTTTTTAGACATAATAAAAGAAGCTAATTTATAATGTGTTAACTATATTTTGTCAAATTAAAACCTAAGCAACTTAAATCTTTTATAATATAAAGTTTAAGTTGCTTAAGTTTTTTGTAATTTATTTATGCTGTAGGAATTTTTATATTCTTTAAATAGCTAATTCTTGTTCTGTCTAAGTTTAATTTTTTAAATAATAACTTTCCTTTTAATAACTTGCTTATTTCTAATTCTTTCTCTTTTTGAATGTTTTAAAACTCCTACATACAGTAACTTCTTTATCAACAAAATATATAATCGGTTTTCCTAAAGTAATTTCAAAATTTTCATTTAAAATATCATACTTTTAATGTATTAAAAAAAGAATAATTTTCTTTTCTTTCATTTTTTTCGTTTATTAGTTTTTGATTGTCATTTAAAGAATAAATGGTTTTAAACTCTTTCAAAAATAATTTGTTTATTTTAGAATTATTTGTTGGTAAATATCCTGATCTTAATTCTAAAGGACTCCCTGGAATTGATGCTAAACACTGATATTTTTCAAGTTCAGTTAATTCATCTATTTTTTTAAAGATAGGAGCAGCTAAATCAACTCTCAATTAATTCACCTCTTCATTTATTTTTTCTCTATAAGGACAAAATCCATCAAATTTTAATGGATGTAAATTTGGATAATAATTAAGAATTCGTTGCTTTATAATTTTTAGAGGTTCTTCTAATAAATTCCCAAATACTTTTTCATTTCCAGCGCAAGGACTAACTCTTCCATCACCATAAATATGGATAAATTCAATACATCTAGTGGTCAATAAATTATTCCATTTATTGTGTTTAAATCCATACTCTTGATCGATGCTATTAATTAAATTAACTATACCTTTTTTCTCGTCAAGAGATAAGTCTAATGAATTATCAAAATCTTCTGCCCCACTTCTTCCAGAAGGCAAATAAAAGGAAAACATAATCCAGAAATTATTATCTCTACAATATCTTAAAGTTTTTTCTATTTCACTAAAATTTTTTTTCGAAATGACCATATTAAATCCCATTCTTGTTGTACCATCTTGAGAAATTTTATTAAATCCAAAATCTATTAAATTTTGAATGGCAGAGTTTCTCTTATCAAAATATGTGTTTGTTTTATCTCCCACAACAAAATTTTGATATTCTGAATTAAATAAACTGTCACATTTGGGAGAGATACTAACTCCTAAATCATATAATTTTTTAACAAATTCTTTATCATTTAATTTAGTTGCAACATCAGTATATATAACAACATTTATTTTTTTAGTAACTACATATTCTAATATTTCAAAGAGATTTTCATCAATTGTTGGTTCTCCTTCTCCTACAAAATCAATTGTATACGTTTTTTCTTTTTCAAGTTCATCTATTATTTTTTTATTTGTTCAAATGTTAATGTTCTCTTCTTTTTATCAGTAAAACAATGAAAGCAATCATGTGGGCAAGCTTCCGTCATCGCTCTGAAATTTACAACTGGAAGACAAGTTTCATCTAAATATCTTTCTTCAGGAATATTCCACCCTTTTATCAATGCTCCTATTCCTATTGGAACTGCCCCCAATCCTATGTACTTTTCATTTGAATATTTTACTTTGTTTTTCATGCCAAATTCCCTCCTTTTTGTTTTTAAAGTTTATTTGAATTCCTATTGCACTAGTTAATAATATGAATGCCCCTATAATTTGATTCAAGTTCATAGTTTCAAATAGTACAAAATATGCAAAAATTGCTGAAAAAACAGGCTCTAATGACAGAATTACTGCTGTTGCTGTCGCATTTACATGTCTTTGTGCGATTAGTTGAAAAATATACCCTAATGCTGTACTAAAAATACTTAATAATATTAAAGAATATATAAATTTTGTATTAAAATTTAAAGGTTGATAGGGTGTTATATTTAATAAAAATAAACTATAGATTGAAGTAAATCCAAACTGTAAAACTCCTAATGTTATTGGATTATATTTTCTGCTGAAACTTCCCGTAAAAGAAACATGAAGCGCAAATAAAATCGCACATACTAGGCATAAAAAATCTCCATAGTGAATAGTTAAGCTTTCTTGAACTGATATCAAATATATTCCTAATATAGAAAAAAGTATACATAAAAAATTTTTATAAGATATCTTTTCTTTTGAAATAAAATATGAAAAAATAGGAATAAAAACAACAGATAAACTTATAATAAATCCGGCATTAGAAGCTGAGGTATATTTTAATCCTAAAGTCATTGTTATAAACACAAACAATAAAACAATACTTAAAAAAGAGGAACACAAAAGTTCTTGTTTTTTTATTGGAAATATTTTTTTTCTAAAAAAAATTAAAGTACAAATAAACGATATAAAAAATCTATAAAAAATTAATTGATAAGTTGTAGTATAATTCAAGCATATTTTTGTCAAAACGTATGAAGCTCCCCAAAATATAGCCGTTAAAAATAATAAAAAATTAAATTTCATATACTTACTCCCCTATTCTAAATTAAGTGATTATTCCCCTTATTACCATACAAAAAATTACTTGTCAAATTTTTTAATTCATTTTATTTATCTTTAGTTCAAATATCATTTTATATTTCAATACCAAATTTGAAACTCATAAAAATTAAAATCAGATATAAAAAATATATAAATTTCTATAACACAAAAAGATTAGAAAAAAATTAAACAGCTTAAGTCCTTTAGAATATTAGGCTCAAGCTGCTTAGGTTTTGTATTATTTAAATTGTCTACTTGACAGAGTACAGTTTATAAACTTCTTAAAGTATTGCTGCTATACTTCCAAGGGATATTATTCCTTCATATCCCATAATAACAACTATAACTATTCCAAATATTGTAAGTATAACTGAGTGTTTGTAATCTCCTACTATCTCTTTTTTTCTTGAAGCAAGCAGTGTTATTCCTAAAGTTATTGGTAAAATTAAACCATTTAAAGCTCCTGCTAATAAAAGTAACGAAACTGGTTTTCCAATACTTGCCATAACCAATGTTGATAATAGAATAAATCCTATTATAAATCCCTTTTCATGTTGAAAAACAACTGGAAAAAGTGTCTTTAAAAATGAAATTGATGTATACGCTGCACCTACTATAGTTCCTAATGATGATGCTAATATAACGACTCCAAATATTTTATATCCTACAACTCCTGCCCCTTGCATGAAAGCCGAAGCTGGTGGGTTCTCTGGATTTAAGGTAGCTCCCGCTGAAACTACTCCTAAGACAGCTAAAAACAGAACTATTCTTATAATTGAAGCTATACTTACACCTATTAACAAACTTTTATCTATATTGTTTAAATTTTCTTTTCCTTTAATATTTGCATCTAATAACTTATGACCTCCTGCAAAAATTATATACCCTCCTATAGTTCCACCAAGTAAAGTCAATAATGAGAAACTCAAATCTCCATAAGACTCTGGAAATACTGCACTATAAGCTGCTTCTGAAATTGGTGGCTTACTCTCTAAAGCCACGTAAGATATTACTAAAATCATTAAAACACCCAATATTTTAGTAAATTTATCTATTATTTTTCCAGCATCTTTTGAAATAAAAATTAACGCTCCCACTCCTCCTGCTAATAGCGCAGAATATGTAAGATCAATTCCAAATAATACATTTAAACCTAGAGCTGCTCCACCTACATTTCCTATATTAAAAGCAAAGCCTCCTAAAACAATCAATATCGCTATTAAATATCCTAACCCTGGAACAATTTTATTTGCTAAATCTTGCCCTCTTAATCCTGAAACTCCAATAATTCTAGAAATATTCAATTGAACTATTAAAGTTATAATTATTGAAACCAAAATAGAAAATGCAAAGTTAGCTTTAAATTGTTCTGTAAAAATTGATGCTTGAGTCAAAAAGCCTGGTCCTACTGCTGACATCGCCATTAAAAAAGCGGCACCTAAAACAGCACCACCACTCTTTGAACTCATATTATTTTTCATAAAAAAATCCCTCCGTAAATTGTAACAAAATAACTTGCTCAGTTATTATATACCTTTGTTACTTCTTTTACTAGAGGGTATTTCAATTATTTTTTATATTACATATATCTTAATTTTAGATATATTCCTGCTACTACTAAAGTTTGTATTGCTATTAATGCACCAAACTTTAAGAATTTTACGAAGTCTATTTTACATCCTGATTTTCCTGCTACACCAACTGCTACTACGTTTGTTGCAGAACCAAGAATAGAGATGTTTCCACCTAAACACGAACCAAAAGATAATGCCCACCAAAGTGCATCTGTATGAACTCCTTTAAATGTAGGAGCCATAACATCTATGATTTTTGAAACTGTTGCAGCGTTAGCAACGTTTCCAATTACTGATGTGAATAATGCTGATAACGTCATAATAGACATTGTTGCAAACTCAAAGTTTCCTTTAGTTACTGCAATCATCTTGTCACTAACCATATCAATAACATTTATTTTTTCGATTCCTAATACCATCATAAATAATCCAATAAAGAAGAACAGAGTATCCCACTCTACGTGCTTAAATATATCTGCTGGTTTTCTTTTTGCTATTGTTACAAGTAAAAATGCTCCACTTAAAGAGATTATTGCAAGACCTTTATTTATAAAGTTATTTAATACAAATCCAAGAATTACTAATGCAAAAATTGTTCCTGCTTCTCTTAAAAGTTTTTTATCTTTTAAACTTCTACTTGGGTTCATCTCCATAATTCTAGCTTTTAACTCTGTAGAAACATGGAAATCTTTTCCATAGATGAAATAAACATTTGCTAGTAATATTACCATTGATATTATTGCAACTGGTGATGTATTAAATAAAAATTCATTAAATCCTAATCCACTTTCATGACCTATGATCAGTTGTGTTGGGTCTCCAATTAGTGTTGCTGTACCACCTATATTTGCTGCCATTATCTCTGTTATTACAAATGGGAATGGATTTAACTTTAACTCCCCTGCTAACAGTATTGATATTGGTGCCATTAGCAAAATTGTTGTTACGTTATCTAAAAACGCTGAACAAACTGCAGTTACTATTGCAAGGAAAACTATAAGTAAAAACGGTTCTCCTCTAACAAATTTTGCTAATGTAATAGCAAACCACTGGAACACTCCTGTTTCAGATATAAGATGAACTATTATCATCATACCAATTAATAAAAATAAAATCTCTAATCTACTTGCTATAGCGTGTAGTGCTTGTTCCTCATTAAAAATACCTACCATTGACATAGCTAATCCACCTAGCATTGTTGCCCATGCTCCGGGTACCTTCTCTGTTATGATACAATAGAACACTGCTATAAAAATACCAAGCCCTAATATTAAGCTTAACATAAACCTTCACTTCCTTCTTATATATGTAATATTTTTCTTATAATATCTGATCTTAAAATAATTCCAAGATACTTTCCACTTTCAACAACATATATTCTAGTAACACCACGGTTCATAAATAAATATGATACCTCCATTAACGAAGCCTCTCTATCTACTGTTACAACTCCTTCTCTTCTATATAACTCTTCTATTGTTGTTGTTTTTTCATTTATTAGATAGTTTTCAAATGGCTCTCCCACAGTCATGAAGTTTAAGTCATTTAAAATAGTTGTGTATTTAGGCATTCCAAATGCAATTAGCTCTCTTTCTGTTATCTCTCCCAAAAAGTTATTATTCTTATCTACCACAGGAATTCCACTAACCTTTTCCATTATTATTATTTTTGCAATGTCCTCTAATGTATTAGTTTCTTTTACTGGTTTTGGTACATTAGTCATTAAATCTTCTGCTGTAATATTATGGTCTACTTCAATATTTGCAGCTTCTAATATTTTTATAGTTTCAATAGGATTTTTTTCCTCAATTATTCTATCTAAAATAACTTTGTTTTTCATAGCTAATTTAGATATACCTGACATTATTTTCAAAATCTTTTTTCCTTTTAAAACATCAGCTATTACAAGTATAACTATTTTTAACTCTTCCTCTTTGTTATCAATAGTTTTTACCATAACTGGTTTTTCTGGAAATCCTATCGCCACTAAGATATCATCATAATGCTCTAATCTTGCGTGTGGTACTGCAACTCCATATCCTAAATATGTTGATGCTTCTTCCTCTCTTTTTAGAACAGCCTTTTTCATAACCATTTTTTCATTTTTCAATGATTTGTTGTTTTCAACAAGTTGATCTAAAAGATTTTCTACCAATTCGTTAATATTATTTCCTTTTATGTTTGGAATAATTACTTTTTCCGATAGATAGCTAGACAGCTTCATTGGAACACCTCCGTTTTTTTACACTTATTTATCTTTTGTTCATTTTTAGTATAGCACATTTTTTCAAAAAGTAAATACCTTTTGAATCACGAGTCAACTTTTTTTTTATTTTTTTGAAGGAACCCCTTCTATTATTTAGTATAATATGTTGAAAAAATAACTTATTTTTAAAGGAGAGATTAATTATGAAAAAATTATTAGCTATGTTAGCTTTATCTTTAGCAATGGTGGCTTGTGGAGAGAAACAAGATACAACTCCTAATGATCCAAATCCACCTGTACAGACTACTGATCTTGCTCAACCAGCTCAAACTGTTGATTCTCAAACTACAGATAACGCTAACCAACCAGTTGAAGCTATTGAAGAAACTGTTGTAGAGGAAGTTACTCCTGCTACTCCTGCAGAGATTAAAGCTGCTGAAGAAGCTGCTGGTAAAACTCCCGTTCAAGCAGTAGAAGAAACTGTTGAGGAACAAGTTCAAGCTGTAACACCTGATTCAACAACTAAAACTGCTCAATAAGAACTTAATTCTTTTAACAACATATTCCAGTTATAAAAAAATACAGGTCTCTATTAAGAGCCTGTATTTTTTTCTGTTAATTTTTTTATAAAATTCAGGTCTTCTATAGGTTTACTAAAAATATATCCTTGTCCAATATCAACATTTGCTTTTTCTAAAAATTCTAGTTGTAACTTTGTTTCTATTCCTTCTGATACAATTTTAAGATTTAAATCCTTTATAAGCCCAATCAAAGCCATATATATATTTGATGCTACTAAATCTCCTTTTGTTCCAATAGCATCTAATATTCCTTTATCAAACTTTACTACATCTAAAGGCAATATAGGTAGTAAGCTAACTGTAGAGTGACCTGCTGTGAAGTCATCCATTGATAAAGAAATATTCATTTTTTTTAATTCGTTTATTTTTTCTAATGTTGTTTTTAAATTTGTTGAAAAGATGGATTCAGTTATTTCAATCTCCATATAATCTCCTGAAACTTTATTTTCTTTTAATAAAGCTTTGACTACTGAAACAACATCATCTCTTTCTAATGATTTCATTGATAGATTAAAAGACATTCTAAAATTTTCATCAATTAAATTATTTTTTTTCAAAATATTTATAAATTTTATTCCTTCATTCGCTATTTTGTAGTCTATTAAATGTATTAAATTAATCTCTTCAGCTATGGGAATAAACTCTCCTGGGGATATAAAACCTAACTTTTCATCTTTCCATCTCGCTAATACTTCAGCACCAACAATATTTTTATTTTTTATATTAAATTTTGGTTGATATACTCCATATAATCCACTTAAATTCTTATTTCTTAAAAGAGATTTTATCGAATACTCTCTTTCTTTTTTTTCTATTAACTCATCTGTTGCTTCAACATAATAAAAATTATTTTTTTTCTTTACCTCTTCCATTGCCATATATGCGTATTTGAAAGATGTTTCTAAATTTTTATTATAATTTTTATAAAATCCTATACTTAAATCTACTTGATAACTTAACTTCAAAGAGTGCATCTCTTTTTTTAATTCTTCTAATCTTTCAATTAAAAATTCTTCTTCACTAAAAATATAAAACTCATCTCCTGAAACTCTATAAATATTTTGATTTATAAATATCCTTTTTAATTTATCTGCAACTATTCTAAGAATATCGTCCCCTGAACTTTGTCCATATTTATCGTTTATCTCTTTAAAATTATTTATATCTACCACTATTGCATAGCCCTTTAACTCTTTTTTCTCATCAATAAAATTTAGAAATTCTACTCTATTTGGGAGAGATGTAATTAAATCTTTTTTTAATTCTTTTGTTATTTTATGATTCAAAAGCATTTTATATATAGAAATCATTCCAAACATAAGAGATATAGCTAATAATAAATATAAAATTTTATTAGTTAATTGAAATCTTTGATACTCATTAAAAGCTTCCTGTTTTTTTACTATATCCGCTTCTTCCTCTATTCTTCTTATACTTAAACCATTTTTTATCCCTTTATTTATTATCTCTTTTAATATTTCATCACTTTTATATAACCCTAGAGATATTGGAATTTTCATAAATTCATCAACCTTAAATTTACTAGTATCCATTTTATTAATATCAAATAAAAAAGCTGCATTTATAGTATAATTATTTAAAGAATTTTCCAATTCATCATAATCTTTATAAAATAATATATCATCTTTTAAATAATACTCTTGGACAAAACTTTCCTCTATCGATCCTTTTACAACACCTATTTTAGTATTGTGAGAAAAAAAACTTGATACTTTATATAACGTAGGATTGTATATTGGTTCAGTGAAAATAATATCCTCACTCCATTCCTTATTTTCTGGAAGAGGTACTACTCTAATTTTTTTCTCTAAAAAATCATTGTATATATTATTCCAATTATTATTTCTATCATTTACAATTTTAAAATTTATACCCGTTCTCTTAGAAAATCTTTCTATAAAAAATGGAATAACTCCAATAAATTTTTTCATATCTTTTGAATAATAACTTAGAGTATTATTAGGTTCTAAGGCTATTGTTATTTGTGATAAGTTTTCTAAATATTTTCTCTCCTCTTGAGTTAAAGATTTCAAAAATTTATTTTTATATATCACATTGGATTGTTTCTCTAAATATTTCGCAATATCACCTTGATATTTCTCTAAAAGAGCATTATTTACTATTGCAGTTAAATCATTTAATTTTTTTTGTAACCCTATAGATATATCTGGAAGATAACCTATTTTAATTGTATTTTCCCAACCTACAACATTGTATTTAGAAGTCAGGAATATTCCATCTTTTTCTAAAAAGCTATCTTCAACTTCAATTATATTAACTTTTATATCATTTCCTCTTAAAAACTTTTTTAAGTATCCTGTATAAATAGAGTCTTTTGTAACAAATATATCTTGTTCTTTTAAGCTTTTTAAATCTTTCAAATTGTATTTTTCTATATTTGAAGTAGCCAAATAGATTGAATCATCATATAGAGGTAAGCTAAATACACTATTTTCTTTTCTTTCCTCACTTTGAGTTATAGATCCTAAAATATCAATCTCTTTTTTACTGTACATTGATAGTAGTTCATCCCAACTCCCCTTTACTACTCGTATGTTTAAACGTAAATAATTTTTGAATAAATCTTCTACTATAGTATTTAATGATTGATTATCTATAATAGTATTATCAAAGTCTGTTGCTTTTAAACCTAAAACTAATTGAGTATCTCTATAACTTTCTAAGATTTTTTCCTCTTTAATATTTTTAGGTATATAACTAGCAGCTAATAAAATTTGAGTCAAAAGAAAACATAATATAAAAACCTTTAGCATTCATCCTCCTATTTTTTATAGATAGACTTTTATTATATCAAATCCTACTAAAAGGGTCAATTTAATACTGTGGTTTTTATTGAGGTTTATTTACCAGCTTCCGCCTCCACCTCCACCAGCTCCACCTCCTGATGAACCTCCACCCATAGATGAACTTCCACCTCCAAAATTACTTGGAGCTTTTGGTGCTGACAACATAGTGTCATTAAATGCTGATAACGAGTTATTAAAACTGCCCATAAAGGCTCCTAAAACAAAAGCATTTCCTATATTAGATCCACCATACCATTGAGGTGGTTCAACTACAAGATCTTTAAATTTATCAGCCCATATACTACTAACTCCTAAAACTATAGTATAAGGAAGTATGTTGTAAAAATAACTGGGGTTTTCTTCTAATAACATCTCTAATTTTCTTTTTTCTGCTGTTTCTAAAAATCTTTTGAAACCTAGTATTTTTCCTAAAATTTCATTTCCATATTGTGTTTTACTTTTTATTTTTCCACTTATAGCTAATGTTACTAATACTGATACTCCACCAAATATGATAGTTAACATCGTATCTAATCCCTGTCCAGTTCCAAAGTAATAAAAATATCCAAAACTAGCCGCTACAATAAATAAGATTGATGTTCTAACTGTATTTCCTGCTCTTAAACTTTTAGAACTATACAGAGTTTTTTTACTCATAATTAAATCTATTTCTAAAATTTCAGCTGCTTTATCAATATGCTTATAAAATCTATTCCTTAAATCCTTGATATTTAATCTATTTTCAGAATTTTTATATGCTGATAGTGCATTATACATATATTTTTCAAACTCTTTCTCTGTTTCTATTCTATCTTTTAAAAATTCTATTTCAAATTCATCCTTTGTAAAAATTCCACCTTTTTTTACTTCATTAATTTTTAAATATCCTTTATTAGCCCAATAAAAAATCAAGCTTGTTAAATCCTTAGAATGTATAATTCCATCTATATAATATCCAATCTCTGTTGGTGTAAGATTATCCGGAGGATAAAACTCAACTGTTTGAATAACGCTATTTCTATCTTTATATTTTCTTAAAAGATTTAAAGCCATTCCAGGAATAATAAGATATATTAAATATAAAACACTCTTAAATATATAATAAGTTATTTTTTGGTCTCCAAAATCAAAATATCCCTCTGGTAATGGTAAAGCTATTGTTACACTCTCCTTTGGATTTAATGTAACTGTTGTGTAACCCTTAATTGTGTTGCCATCTACACTCCATTTAACTCCATTAGTATTTGTACTACCATAATTTCCTAAAGTAAAATTTATTTTTTTAGCATCAAAACTTTTAGGCAGCTCTATAGAAAACTCAACTTTTTTTATAGTTGTATCCCAATCATTTCCAATTAGATTATAATACACTTCATCATAACTAGAGTTTCTATCCCATCCTATACTATATCTATATTTTATTATATAATCTTTTATTCCTGTTAAATATCTATTAGGATCTCCTAATCTTAAGTAGATATAGTTCCCTTCATCTTTTGCTGCTGTTTGGACATTTGTTTGTATATTAGTAACTTTTATTTCTTTTCCATTGAATTCTTCTGGAATTACTCTATATATACCTCTTCTTGGCTGTAAAAAATCCACTCTTATATTTTCGTCAACATTATAAATATTTTTTTCATCTATTTTTATATTTACTTTATAGTTATCAATTATATATCCTGCATCTGCAAAAATAGTTGTAACTAAAAGAAAAAATAGACTAAAACTGAACTTTAACATTTTGTCTTTCCTCTTCGTTTTCAACTTTAAAGAATGGATACTTCTTAAATCCAAAGTTATTAGCCACTATAACACTTGGAAATGTTTCACACATTGTATTGTAAACTCTAACACTACCATTGTAATATTTTCTTGCCTGTAAAATATCCTCTTCTATTGCTACTAACTCTCCTTGTAACTTCATGAAATTTTCATTTGCTTTTAATTCTGGATAATTTTCTGTTAAAGCAAAAAGTTTTCCTAAAGCACCTGTTATCATATTTTCGTTTTCTATTTTTTCTTCTGGCGTTGTAGCAGTCATATATCTGCTTCTTGCTGCTATTACAGCTTCTAATGTACTACCCTCATAATTTTTATACCCTTTTACAGTTTCTACTAAATTTGGTATTAAATCATATCTTTTCTTCAAGTATGCATCAATTGTTGAAAAAGCTTCTTCTACAAAATTTCTTTCTTTAACTAACTTATTGTATACTCCTATAATGAATCCAATTAAAATAACTACCAACACTATAAACACTATTCCTAAAATCATAACTTCCTCCCTATTATTTTTTTCTTTTATGTATTATACTATATTTATTTTTAAATCCTTATGAAAACTTTTTATCTGGAGGCTTTTTGCATGAAGAAAAAAATTTTTACATTTTTAGGTTTTCTATTTTTAGGTTTTGGAATCATCGGAACATTTTTACCTATAATTCCAACTGTGCCTTTTATATTAGTTGCTGCGTATTTTTTTGAAAAAAGTTCAGAGAAATTCTATAACTGGTTACTTAATAATAAATATTTTGGTGAGCATCTAAAAGATTATAGAATTAATAAAGGAATCACTAAAAAAAATAAAATTATTGCTATAATATCAACAATTTTCGGAATGACTTTAGGAATGTTTTTTATGCCATTTATTATTGGAAAAATTTTACTTTTGCTAATTCTTGTCGGTGTTATTTTTCATATTATCAATGTTGATACAATAAAAAAATAGGTTATAGTGATCTCAACTTAACTCACTATAACCTTTATTTTATTAACTCCCTATAAACATTTGTGTCCAAATATTATTTCCATACTCATCTCTTGAAACTCCCATCTCTTTAAATCTTGGATTTAGAATATTTTTTCTATGTCCTGGAGAATCCATCCATGATTTCATAACATATTCTGGTGTGTTTTGACCTTTTGCTATATTCTCTCCAGCAGTCATATAATCTACTCTATGTTTTCTCATTAAATCAAAAGGTGTTCCATAAATAGGTGAGTTGTGACTAAAATATCTGTTTTTATGCATATCATCAGACTTTATTTTAGCTAGTTTATTTAACTTTGAATTTAATTTCATTGGACTTAATCCTCTACTAACTCTCTCCCTATTTACTAATTTTAAAATAACTTTTTGATCCTCATTAGCTCCAAAAACTAATGTTCCTAAAAGAAAAACCATTATTCCTAGTAATTTTTTCAATTTTGCCTCCCTACTATAGTTTTCTATAATATATCTTAGCAAAATCTCTTTTATATCTCCAATTTTATTTTTCTTCTAATTGAGCTTTTACATAGTTTGGTAAAGCAAATGCGGCAATTTGAATATCAGTATTATAATATCTAGTTCGAATATCTAACTTATTCCACTCTTCGATTTTACAATCTAAAGTTGGATTATATTTTTTTGATGCAAATCCAAATAACCAATGTCCTGATGCATATGTTGGTTGATGAAACTGATAAACTTTTGCAATAGGAAATATATTTTTTATTTTATTATGGGCTTTCTTCATTTCTTGAGAATATCTTTCATAATATGGTGATTCGTGTTGATTTACTAAAATTCCATCCTCTTTTAAAACTCTATAACAATTTTTATAAAACTCAGTTGTAAAAAGTCCTTCTCCAACAGAGATTGGATCTGTTGAATCAACTAATATTAAATCATAAGTTTCACTCGAACACTCCTCTACGAATTTTAATCCATCTTGAAAATATAAAGTTACTCTTTTATCTTCTAATTTATCTGCTGTAAATGGTAAAAACTTTTGAGATAACCTTACAACTCTTTCATCTATTTCAACCATATCTATTTTTTCTATAGTTGAGTATCTTGTAAGTTCTCTCACTGTACCACCGTCTCCACCACCAATTACTAAAACTTTTTTTATATTCATATTTGTACACATTGGAACATGAGTTATCATCTCATGATATATAAATTCATCTTTTTCAGTTATCATTATCATTCCATCTAGTGTAAAAAATCTTCCATATTCATTTGAAGTAAAGAAATCTATTTTTTGAAAAGGTGTTTCTTCTGAATATAAATGTTCTTTAACTTTAATAGAGAATCTTGTGTCCTCTGACCATTTTTCTGTAAACCATAAATCTAACATGCTATTCCTCCTCTGGTTTAAAAGTTATTTTTCTTAGCTCTTTTTTTGAGTAATTTCTAATTTTATCTACCATTCCTCTTGGAACCTCTATTGATTCACTTCTATCAGATTTAAATACATCCTCTAAAAATTTAAAAGCTGTCCACGGATCTATCTTATCACCACAAGTAAACACATCAACTGCTGCATATCCATATTCAGGCCAAGTATGAATAGCAAGATGAGATTCTGATATGATTACAGCTCCTGATACTCCATATGGATTAAAGTGATGAAATACTGATTCAACAATTGTAGCATTTGCTATTCTTGCTGCTTCATTCATGTGTTCTTTTATTAAAGTAGGATTTTTTAATATTTCCTCATCACAGTTATAAAACTCAATTAAAATGTGTCTTCCTAGTGTTTCTAATTTCAATTTCTTCCTCCCAAAAACAGTTTTTTAACAAAAAATTAAATTTAAATATTAAAATATTAAACTTTTGTTTAAAAAAATATATTTAAAATTTAATATTTTAAATATCACATATATAATATCATCTCTTTATTTTTTGTCAATTGCTTTTTTATAAAAAAGAGAATATACTATATTATCGATAATTTAAGGAGAGATCTATATGGAAATCGGAAAAAAAATAAAAAGACTAAGACAAGAAAAATATCTTACTCAAGATGAGCTAGCTAGTCGTTGTGAGTTATCAAAAGGATTTATATCACAGGTAGAAAGAAATCTAACTTCTCCATCTATTGCAAATTTAGCTGATATCCTTGAAGGTCTTGGAACAAATTTAAAAGATTTCTTTAGTGATGATGGTGATGAGAAAATTGTTTTTGATGAAAATGATGCTTTCGAACTTACAGATTCTAAACTAAAATATAAAGTTGAATGGATTATACCTAATGCTCAAAAAAATCAAATGGAACCTATCCTTCTAACTCTAGAAGAAGGTGGACGATATAAAGAAGAGATTGCTCACGATGGCCAAGAGTTTGGTTATATTCTAAAAGGTGAGATTCTAATTCATTTAGGTGATAAAATTCATAAAGCAAAAAAAGGTGAAGCTTTTTACTATAGCTCTGGTAAAAATCATTATCTATCTAATTGTGGAAAAGGTAGTGCTAAGATTCTTTGGGTTTCAAATCCGCCTTCATTTTAAAAGTAACTTTTATAAAGATAGTTATTGAAAAATAGCTATCTTTTTTATTTATAGAAACTTTTTATAATACACTTCAATCTATTTTTAAAATTTTTCATATTTTCTTTCTCTTTTTTCTATGGTATAAATTAAAATGGGGGTGATTCAAATCAATACAACAAACATTAATATTTTAACACTTCTCTCGCAAGGAGACTTTTCTTTAGATGAGCTTTCTCTCTATTTAAATTTAGAAAAAAAATCTATCTATAAGAATATCAATTCCATCAACTCTTTTTTAAAAGACGAAAATCTTTCTCCAATTGAGTTAAACACTACAACTTATACTATAAAACTTTCTAAATCTCAATGGGCAAATCTTTTTAATAGAAAAGATTTTATAACCAGTGACGAAATTGTAGATTATCTGTATATCAAATTTATACATGATTCATTTATCAATTTAGAAGCTGAAAAAGAACTTTTAAATATATCTCGAAGTTCTATTTTACGATATTTTAACGAGGTAAAAAAAATACTAGAAGTTAATGACTCGCACTATGAATATATTGTTGGAAAAGGATTAAAATTAACATTTTTATCCCAAATTAATAAAAATATTTTCTCTAAAAAATTAATTAAATTTTTTATAAAATGTGATTTTTCACTTAATCATTCTATTTTTATAATAGATTTAATTAAAAATTATAATATTAATAAATTACTAAATAATTTATACCTTCTTTTTAAAACTTTAAATTTACCAACGACACACTTCATTATATCATTTTTATGCTCATTACATATTTGTATGAATGTTTTTGGCGGATTTGATTTTAAAAAAGACTATAATTACAATGAATTTTCTGATATTGAAGATATTATTAAGTTAAAACTAAAAGATTATAGTCTCAAATACCAAGAACAAATATTTTATTTTATAATTTCTTTAAAAAGAGATGAAATAAATTTTGAGTCAAGTACTTTAGAAAAAGCTTTTAAAATTATTGAAGAAATCAAGTTTAAACTAAATTTAACAAATTTAGATTCCTTTTTAGAAAAAATGCTATTAAAAAAAATTTGTTTTTCAATTTTTAAATATGAGAATTATATTTTTAAGGTTAGAAGCATTCCAACTGGTGATAAAGAAAAAATATTACTTAATATTTTAGAAACTATCTTAAGAAAATATAATTTTAATCTATTTTTTTGTGATAAAATTTCAATTACTCAAATAATTATAAAAATCATTATTGAACATAATAAAAATTCATTAAAAAATATTCTTTTACTTTTTAATGAAGTCATTATTTTAGATGATAAATATTTAAAAGATGCTTTACATAATCATAATAATAAATTTAATTTTTTTATAGAACCAACTTTTTTTTACAAATTAAATCCAAATAATTATGAAGGAAAATATGATTTAATTTTGAGTGATGAACCTAGTTTAAATTCAAAAACAATTATAGTTAATAATTTTAATCCTATGCAAATTTTTTCAGCTATTTATAATTATGTTTTTAATCAAGCTATAAAAAATCTCTCATATGAATAAAAAATTATCCTTTTGATTTAAATTTTCATATATAAATGATATACTATATTTATAGTATTTTAATTAAAGAAGGGAACAATAAAATGAAAATAAATATTACTACTAATCATATCAGAATATATAAATTATTAAATTTTATTCCTGATAAAAATATAGATTTTATCTGTCACTTCTTAAAAATGAATAAACAAAATGTTATTTTATATATAAAACAAATCTATCAATTCACAGAAAATAAAAAACAAAATATTTTACTTATTGATATGATTAAAGATATTCAAAACAATAAATCTCTTTTTAAAATTTTAAAACAAAATCAAGTATTTACTAAAGAAGATCGTATCTTCTATATTATATTAATTCTATTTAAATATCATGACTTGAACCTAATCCTTAATTTGAATACGGTTTCATCAACTTTAAATATTTCTAGAAGAACTTTAAATGACGACTTAATATCTGTAAAAAAAGCTTTAAATTTTTATACATTAAAAGTTCATAGTATACCAAGTAAAGGAATTAATATTTTAGGAGATTTAAATAGTATTAAAAGTTGTTTTCTTTCATATCTTTTTAAATTTTTAATAGAATTTAAAGAATTGCCACTTTTAATGTCTAAAGAATATTTTATTTTTTTTCAACCAAAAATATCTCAAAATATTATTAAAGAAATAGATTATTTCGTTTATGCTTTCGATTTAGATATTTTTGCTAATAATAAAAAGCTTTTAAAAAGTATGTATCGAATATATTTAGAAAAAAATTGTAAAGAAAATATTTCTACACTGCCCTTTGAAGAATTTAAAAAATATTTTTTAGAAATTTTTTCTTCAAAACATATTGAAAAATCGTATACTTTCTTTAAAAATTCTATCTTAGGAAGTTTTCCATTGAAATATATAAATATTTTTATCTTAACCTTAAAATTTTGTTCTGGAACCTTAAAAGAAAAAAATATATCTTTAGATGAAGAATACAATACTCTTAAGAAAGTATTTTCTAAATTTACATCTTTAGATTACACTGAAAACTATTATTTTGAAAGATTTACTAATAGAATTTATATTGCTAACAAAGAAAGCTCTTTTTTATCTATGAACGATCTTTCTTTCTTAGATTTAAATTTAAATTGTAAAATAAAAGATGAATGTTATCAACTTTTTTTAGAATTAAGAAAATACTACTTCAATATTCAACTTTCAAATATTATTTTTCTTTATCTTTGGAATTTAAATAAAAATAATTTTTCTGAAATTACAAACACTATTGTTGTTTTTAAGGATCTTCCAAGATTTTTACAACCTATTATTAAAAATTTATTTCTTTTAAGAGAAAATATAAATATTTCTTGTTTTATTAAATATTATGAACTAGAGGCTTATCTTTTACAAGAAAATGTATCTTTAATCATAACCTTTGAAAACTTACCTCTATGCTCAAATTATCCTTTTATAAAATATTATTCTTTACCATTATAATAAATCTCCGTATAATTATACGGAGATTTATATTTTTAATATTTGTATTAATTTAATTTTACTACATAAATCTTTTCCACTTTTTGTTGGATGAAGTCTAAAAACTCTTTTGTCATCAAATGTTCCATACTTTTGAATTAAATTTTCCTCTTCTAATCTTTTTATACAAAGAGAAATTGACCCCTTTGACAAATCCAATCCTTTTGTTAATTCACACATTGTTATTCCAGGATTTTCGTTTATTCTTCTCAAAATCTTCTCATGTGTGTAATTAATATGATACTTTCCTAATTCTTTTTTAATCTCTGTTTTACACATAATACAACACCCCTAATAGATTTTATCTATAATAATTCATTTATTATAGACATGGTCTTATTTTCCTTTTTTTAACTTATTTTTTCAAAAAAAAAACACTCATCCCTTAAAATTTAAGAAATAAGTGCAACTGGCTACCATTTTACAGGCCCTATAGCTTTGCGTCCTATGATTTCTCATAGTTTGCCGTATAATTTTAGTAGTATTATATCTTATTTTTACTAGTTTATGCAATGTTTTTTTCACATAATGCTCTATACAAAAACAATCACAAATAAAAAAGACGGGTTATTTCCGTCCTTAATGTTATATTAGTATGCTTGAACCTCTTTTGCTAAAGGTCCTTTATCTCCACTTTCAACTTTGAAAGAAACATTTTGTCCCTCTTCTAAAAATCTAAATCCATCCCCTACAATTCCAGAAAAATGTACAAAATAATCCTTTCCTTCTTCACAAGTTACAAATCCAAATCCTTTTTCCTTATTAAACCATTTTACTGTACCTTTTGTCATTTTTTAAGTCCCCTCCATGTTTATAGTACTTTTTTAAATTTAATTAAGTACTTATATGTTTCTATCTTATCATATATAATTTATAAATTGTATACTTCATTTTTTCTTTTTATAGAAGTAAAAGTGGTATATAGTCATATCTATTTTTTCCTTAACTTCTATTTTAATATACTCATATATATGATAAACTATTTAAGTCGGGGGGTGGTAAAATGAATACAACAGCTGCTAATATTTTAAAGATTTTATCTCAAACTGAGATGTCCATAGAAGATATGCAACTGTATTTAGATGTAGAAAAAAGTTCTATTATTAAAACAATTTCACAAATTAATGATTTCTTAATTTCAATTAATTTACCTATTATTTCAAAAAATGATAATTTGTATTTCTTAAATTTAAGTTCACAAGAATTGAAATTTTTATTCAAAAATTTCAAAATTTTAACTGCTGATGAAAAAATAGATTATCTATTTATTAAATTTATCTCTACTGGTTTTTTAAATCTTGAAAAAGAAAAAGAGATTCTAGATATTTCTCGAAGTACCATTTTAAGATCTTTTCAAGTTGTAAAAGATGAGTTTTTAAAGAATGGCACTACTTATGAATACTCTTATGGAAAAGGTTTAATTTTAAAAAAAATTTCAGAACAAGATAAAAATATTTTTTATAAAAAACTTATGAAGTTCTTTATCGAGGAAGATATTTTAGTTCCTGTTAGAAAAGAACTCCTAAAATCTATTAAATTTTTTGATACAAAACAAAGATTAACTCAACTTTATCCTATACTTAAAGATTCTGGTATATCTATTAATTATTTTTTACTCTCTTTTATTTGTTCATTAGAAGTTTGTATTCATATTTTTGGTGGATTTAATTTTATAAAAGAATCAAATTTATCACTAGATAAATTTAAAGAGATTGAAAAAAATATAGATAAATTTGGAAATAATTTTAATCAGGATTTTAAAAATCAACTTAGTCATTTTCTAACATCTCTTTATTTTGAAAATGGTATTTTAGAAGAAAATCTTAAAAATATGTGTCTTAATTTAATAAAACACATAAAGATAAGATTTCAAATTAATATTCCAAATAAAGATTTAGAAAAAATGTTATTTAACAAATTATATATATCCTTTTTTAAATATAATAATAAAATTGTAAAAATCATAAATGTCTCTTTTAATAAACCACATAAAATTATTTTAAATACTTTAGATGATATTTTAAATGAACTTTCATATAACTTTTATTTAGTTGATAAATTTATGATTGTCTATGTTATAAGAAGAATTCTTATAGAAGAAAACTTTTTTAATATAAAAAATGTTCTTCTGTTATTCAATGAAGTAGTTGCAGTTGATCAAATTGTATTTAAAAAATCTCTAAAAAAATTCCATCCAAATATTGCATTTGATATTGAAGCTACTTTTTTTCATAAAAAAAATATTATACATAATCATAAAAATTATGATATTATTATTAGTGACAGTAATATTGTATCTAACGTGAAAGTTGTTGAATACTATAATACTGTGAATGTTCACAATATTTTAGAAAATCATGCTTTATTGAGTGGATTAAAAAAATTAAACACTATTTAAAATATCTAAGAACACTTTAAAAGTGTTCTTTTTTATGTTCTGTTCCTTTAAAATATATGTTAAACTATCAATATCGGAGGTGATTGAATGAATACAACAGCTGCTAATGTTTTAAAAATTTTATCGCAAACTGAAATGTCTGTAGAAGACATGCATCTGTATTTAAAAGTTGAAAAAAATGCTATTTTAAAAACTATTTCACAAATTAATGATTTTTTAGAATCTATTGATTTACCTAAAATTGAAAAAAAAGAGGATGCTTTTCATTTAATACTTACTAAAAAACAATGGGAGATACTTTTTAATAATTTTAATGTTTTAACTGTAGAAGAAAGAATTGATTATCTTTATATTAAGTTTATTGCCCATGGTTTTTTAAATTTAGAAAAAGAAAAAGAAATTTTAGATCTTTCTAGAAGTACTATTCTCAGATGTTTTCAAAGTGTTAAAGATGAGTTTTTAAAAAATGGTACTCGCTATGAATATCTTCATGGAAAGGGACTTTTAATAACTGAACTTAGCTTCAGTGATAAAAAAATTTTCCATAGAAAGCTTATGAAACTTTTTATAGAAGAGGATATTTTAGTTCCTCCACTAAAATCTCTTTTAATAGATATAAAAAAATTTGATACTAAAACTAGGTTATCTCAAATTTATCCTATTCTTAAATTTTCTAATATATCTGTTAATTATTTTTTACTTTCTTTTTTATACTCTTTAGAGATTTGTTCAGAAATATTTGAAGAATCTTTATTCAGAAATGAAAGTTATCTTGAAACTAAAGAATTTAATCATATAAAATCACTAATTAATAAATATGGTAGAGATTTTCATCCGAAATATAAGGATGAATTAGCTTTCTTTTTAACTACCTTAATTTTAGATTACTATTTTTTAGATAAAGATAATAAAGTTAGAACTCTAAAATTTTTGAATATTTTAAAAGAAGAATTTAAAATATCAAATATAACTTCAGAGCTAGAAGATATGCTTTTTCATAACATCTATCTTGCTTTATTTAAATATAAAAATAATATAATAGATTTTAAAAATACATATTTTAATGAGAATGAAAAAATTCTTTTAAATAAACTAGATTATATTTCAGACAAACATTCTTATGATTTTTTCTTAGGAGATAAATTTTCAATAGTTTTCGCTTTAAAAAGAGCTCTGATAGAAGATAATTTTTCTAAGATAAAAAATGTTTTATTTCTTTTTAATGAAATAAATGCAAATCATTATACTTTATTTAAAAGAAGTCTAATTAAATTAGCTCCTGATATAAAATTTGATTTGGAAGCTTCATTCTTTCACAAAAAAAATATTCTTAGAGATTTTAGTGACTATGATTTAGTTATTAGTGATGAAAAAATAAATCCAAATGTTTTCGTCATTGATTTTTATTGTAATTCTAAAGTTCAAAATATTTTAGAAGAAAAAGCTTTTTGTTTAGGTGTTAATAATTTCTACAACGAATAAAAAAGGTGGTTTTATATGAAAAACCACCTTTTACTTAACCTTATATTTTTCTTTTAACTTTTCAATAGTTCCATCATTTACTAACTGAACTAATGCTTCATTTATTTTATCAAAATCTTTATCATTTTTTCCAAGAGCTATCGCTTTTGGTTCCCCTTCTAAAATACCAACTAACAATAAATCTGAGTTATTTTTAACATACTCTTCTGCAACACTCTCATCTAAAACAATCCCATCAATTTGACCATTTTTTAAGGCTAATAAAGCTGAGGTATTATTTTGAAAAGGAACTACCGTTGATCCAGAAATATTTTTAGCTGTATTTTCTTTTGTTGTTCCTAATTCTGCTCCATATTTTTTATTCTCTAAATCATCCATCCCTTTTATAGGTTTCTTTTGATTTGTTACAAATGCTACCTTTGAAGTTAGATAAGGAGATGTAAATTGAACCATCTTAGCTCTTTCAGGAGTAATACTCATTCCAGCTATAACCATATCTATTTTGCCAGTTTGTAAGGCTGATATTAATCCTCCAAACTCTATATTAGCCCATTTATATTGATACCCAAGTTTTTGAAATATTGCTTCTATGATATCTGGATCTAACCCTACTATTTTCCCGTTTTCTAAGTATTCAAATGGTGGATATTCTGCATTAGTTCCAATTACAAAAACTCTATCTTTTGTTTCTTGAACCTTGGCTTCTTTTTCTCCACAGCTAAAAACAATCAGTGCAATCAACGCTATAAAAATTCCCTTTAATATACTTTTCATAAAGACCTCCAAAATAGTTTAGAATAGAGGAATTATTCCTCCTTTATACTTTTCTAATATAAAACTTCTAACTTTGTCACTCCTTAGAACTTTCATTAAAGTTGCTACTTCTTTACTATTTTCATCACCTTTTCTTACTGCTACCACATTTCCATAAGCACTCTCTTTCCCTTCAACAATTAAAGAGTCTTCTTGTGGTGATAATCCTGCGTCTAAAGCATAGTTACAATTTATAACTGCTAAGTCCACATCTTCTAAAGATCTTGGTAACTGAGCAGCTTGTAGAGAAACAATCTTTAATTTTTTAGGATTTTCAACTATATCAAACTCTGTAGCCATTAAATCCTCAGGATTAGATAACTTTATAACTCCATTATTATGTAATAAAATCAACGCTCTTCCAGCATTTGTAGGATCGTTAGGAATAGCTATTTTATCTCCAACTTTTAATTCATCTACACTTTTATATTTTTTAGAATAAGCTCCTAATGGTGGGACATATATATCCTCTAAGGGAACTAAATCTAAATTTTTTTCTTTCATAAAATTAGCTAAATATGGTTTATGTTGGAAAAAATTTGCATCTAAAGAACCATCTGCCAAAGCTAAGTTTGGCATAATGTAATCTGTAAATTCAATAATTTCAATATTTAATCCCTCTTTTGCTAAATCCTCTTTTATCTCATTTAAAATTTCTCCAGCAGGTATTGGAGTAGCCCCAATTTTAAACACATCTTTTCCAAAGACAAAATTTGAAACAATAATTAATAGCAATAATGTTCTTTTCATAAAATCCCCCCAGCTATAAATGTTTTAAAAATGATAATAATTTTTTATAATTTTGTCAATCTTTTTTTATTTTATTTTTTTTAAAAAAATATTTTCAAAAAAATGTTTACAACCCTATTTTTTTATGTTATATTTATGCAAATAAAAAAATTTTAGGAGGAATTTAAAATGTCTTTAAGAAAAGTTAGGGCTATGTTTTGGTTTATGTATTATTTTAAAACTAAGGTTTATATCTAGAAATTATAGATATGAGCCTATTTGTATTAAAAAAATATAGGCTTATATCCCAACTAACTTTTTAAAGATTTATTGTTTAAAGCTTTTGGGAAACCAGAAGCTTTTTTATTTTATCTAAATTTATGAACTGGGAGGAATTTTTATGGAAAAATCTATTTTAACAGAAGTTTATATGGACAGTAACATTTGGAATATTTTAAGTAAAGAGATTCAAAATTACAATAATATCTTAGTTATTCATGGTGATAAATCTCTTTTATCAATAAAAAATGAATTTTTTAAAACTTTAAAAGATAAAAATTTTCATCTAGTTCATTATGGTAATGAGTGTTGTCACTCTATTGTTAACTCAATTTTGGATAATTTAAATGACAATACTTATGATTTGATTCTTGGTATTGGTGGTGGTAAATCTATCGATGCTTCAAAAGTTGTGATGGACAAATTAAATATACCACTTTTTACTATTCCTACCATTGCTTCTACATGTGCTGCAGTTTCATATATTTCAGTAATGTATGAGGAAAATCATGTGTTTCAAGAGTTATACTTTTTAAAAAGACCACCTCACAAAACGTTTATAAATTTAGAGACTTTAATTGCTGCTCCTAAAAAATACTTATGGGCTGGAATAGGAGATACTTTAGCTAAATATTATGAAATGAATTTAAAAGCCCGTGGAAAAAGATTAAATTTTAATACTACTATGGGAGAAAAGCTAAGTCATCTTTGTAAAGAAACAATGTTAAATTATGGAAAACATGCTCTTTCTACATCAATAGTAGATGTTGATTTTAAAGAAGTTGCTGGAGTTATTCTTGTAACAACTGGTATTGTTTCAAATCTTATTGACTTTAAATACAATGGAGCACTTGCCCATGCTATTTTCGATGCTTTAACTAAAATTAAAAGAGTTGAAGAAGAGCATCTACATGGAGAAGTGGTAGCTTTTGGTATATTAATTCAATTACAACTTGAAGGTAATCATGAAGAACTTAATAATCTTTTAAACTTCTATAAAGAGATTAATCTTCCAACTACTCTTAAAGAGATTGTTGTTAAAAATGAATACCTTGAGAAAAAAGAGGAGATTATTGATAAAATTTTAAACTCTATTACTGGTAGCGAAATACCACTTAACTTTACTAGAGATGAATTTATAACTATTTTAGAAGGAAATTTATAGGGGGGATATTAAAATGAATGGATCAAAATTTTTAGCTAAAAGATTTCAAAATAAAGAGGAAACAACTTTCAAGTCAATTGATGAATCAGAAAAAAATCAAATTATAAACTTAGGAATTGGAGATTTGGATATACATACTGATAAAATCATTATAAACTCCGCTTTTCAAGATGCTTTAAATGGTCATACACACTATACCGATCCTTTAGGAGATTTAGACCTTCGTAAAGAAATTATTGAATATCATAAAACTGAGTTTAATAATTATAATGTTGATCTTAACGAAGTTATTGTTTTATCAGGAGCTTGTCATGGAATGTATTTAGCATTACAAGCTACATTGAATGAGGGGGATGAAGTTATTGTTATTGCCCCATTTTTTCCAGTTTATGTAGATCAAATTAAAGAGGCTAATGGAACTCCAGTTATCGTTCATACAACTATTGAAAATAACTATCAAATTATTAAAGAAGACTTAGAAAAAGCTATAACAAGAAAAACTAAAGGTATTATTATAAATACACCTTCTAATCCTACAGGAGTTTGTTACTCTTTAAAAAGTTTAGAGACTATTAGTGAATTAGCTAAAAAATATGATTTACTTGTATATGCTGATGATATCTACGATTTTTATGATTATTCTAATAGTTTTATTCCCATTTATACTTTAGATGGAATGAAAGAACGAACTATTTCTGTTTGTAGCTTTTCTAAAAATTTTGCTATGACTGGTTGGAGAGTTGGTTATAATATTGCACCTGCGTCTATTATAGACACAATTAGAAAAATAAACGAAGTTATTGTTTATAGTGCTTCAGCTATCTCTCAAAGAGCTGCTCTTGCAGCCCTAAAAAATAGAGAACACATCAAAAATAGTATTGTTCCTCTATACAAAGAAAGAGTTGAATATAGTTTAAATAGAATCAATAATATCACTGGTTTAAGAGCATTTGCTCCTCAAGGTGGAATATATATTTTTATAGATATTAGTGAAACTAATTTAAATTCCATACAGTATTCAGATTATCTTTTTGAAAAACTAAAAGTCAAAGTTATTCCAGGAAAACCTTTTGGTGATGATAAAGCTGTTAGAATAGCTTGTTCTAATAGTTTAGATGTTTTAAAAGAAGCTTTTGATAGAATTGAGACAAACTCAATAAACAATACAGGAAGGTGAAAATAATGAAAATAAAAGAGCTAATGTTTAAAATATTAAATGGTATGAGTTTAGGAATTGTTGCAACTCTTATTCCTTCAGCTATTCTTGGGGAGATTGCAAAAAGTTTAAATTTAGCAAGTATATTAAATTTAACAAGAATATCCACAAGCCTACTTCCATTCGCAATTGGAACTGGAGTTTCATACCAATTAAGCTTCACTCCTTTAGAAAGTATATGTGTTTCTGTTGCCACTTTTATTGGATCAGGAGTTGTATCTTTTGTTAATGGAAATATAGTTCTAACTGGAACAGGTGATGTTGTTAATGCAGGTGTTACAGCATTTATTGCATCTTTAGCTATCTATCTTTTTAGAGAGAAAGTGAAGGGATTAAGCATGGTAGCTCTTCCTATCCTAATTTCAACTGCTGTTGGATGGATTGGTTTAAATCTTTTACCTTATGTCAGTAAAGTCAATGGAGCTATTGGTCTTACTGTTGAAGAAGTTGTTAAAATGCAACCTCTTTTAACTGGAGGAATTATAGCAATAATATTTTCTATTCTTATTATTTCACCATTTTCTACTGTTGGAATAGCTCTTGCTGTAAATCTTAGTGGTATAGCTGCTGGTGCTGCAAATCTTGGTGTTTGTGCTGCAGCCTTTGGTCTTGCTCTTGCTGGACTTAAAGTTAATCCAATTGGAATAACTTTAGTACCTGTTTTAGGTTCTGCTAAAATTCAAATGGCTAACTTTGTTAAAAATCCCCTTATTATAGTTCCCATTGTTATTAACGCTTTTACACTTGGTGTTTTAGGAGCTTTATTTAATATTAAAGGAACTGCTTTTAGTGCTGGCTTTGGAATTAGTGGTTTAATTGGTCCAATCAATGCTCTAAATCATCTATCTTGGAATTTAAAAAATATAGTTCTTGTTTTTACTCTATTTATTATTTTACCAATTGTTTTTGGATACATTTGTAACTTTATTTTTATAAATAAATTGGTCTTAATTAAAGAGGAAGATTATAAAGTCACTATATAGTTTAATCTCTAGCATTTGAAAAAAAGTACACTGTTTTTAGTAACAAATTTCTATATTGTACTTAGTTATAAAACTAATTATTCTATGATATAATTGTTCCGTTACAAATCTATATATTTGGAGGAACACATATGAAAAAAATTATTTTTGGTATTCTAGCCATGTCTTTATCTACTATGGCTTTAGCAGAGAATAGATATGGAATTGGAGCTGGAGTAGGAGTTTCAAACAGTATCTACAAAGGAGCTGAAGACAAAGCTTACCCTGTACCACTTTTAGATGTTAACTATGGTAACTTCTATATTAAAGGAATCACTCCTGGATATTTCTTCTTTAAAGGCGAAGATCTATCTTTATCTGTATTCGTTGATCCTATGGCTGGTTTCCCTATTAAAGCTAAAGATATGGGAGATGGATACACTAATATTGATGATAGAGATTTCCAAGCTATGGTTGGATTAAGAGCTGACTTAAATACAGGAATAGCTGGAATTAGAACAGGTGCTTCTGTTCAATTTGGTGAGCATGGTTCTGAAGCTAAATTAAGCGCATTTAGACCTTATAATATCAATGACAAATTTACTTTAGTTCCTGGAATTCACGTTAAAGGATTCTCTGGAGATTATGCAAACTACTATTTCGGAGTAACATCAGATGAAGTAAATAGATCATCTACTGATAAATTAACTAGAGAATATAAAGCAGATACTGCTTATTCTTTTGGAGCTAACTTATCAGCTGAATATAGATATAATGAAAAAGTATCGTTCATAGGAATTTTAGGAATAGAGAAATTCTCTAGCGAAATTACTGATTCTCCTATTGTTAATGATGATCCTTTATTTATTGCAAGTATAGGTGCAAAGTACTTCTTCTAATAAAAAAAAGACTAACATTAAAGTTAGTCTTTTTTATTTTTTCTCATTTTTAAAACTTTATAACCTACATAAACTAATGCTAATAAAGCAACTAAATATTTGTATCTAACAATATATGTATTTATAATATGCTCATAATCTTTATATAAAGTTCCTACACTTACCATAAATGCAACATATATCCCCGCTCCAAGTCCTGTAAAAATACTAAACTTATAGATATTCATCTCTAAGATTCCAGGAGGAAACGATATATACTGCCTAACCACTGGTATAAATCTTCCTAAAAATACTATTAGCTCTCCTCTCTTATCAAATAGATTTTCCATTTGAACCAATCTATTTTCATCTAAAAAAAGGTATTTCCCATATTTTAAAAGAAGGCTTCTTCCTAAAGTTCTTCCAAGAAAATAGTTTAAACCTGCTCCACCTAAACTTCCTAAAGTTCCCGCTAATAATACTGGTATAAAACTCATCTCTTTAGTTCCTATTAGATATCCTGCTGGAAGTAGCGCAACCTCTGAAGGAAAAGGAATAAATGAAGATTCTAAAAACATCATTATAAAAATTCCAAAATAACCTAAACTCATAAAAAATTCACTAGCTTGCTTTATTAATTCTTCCACTTTTTCTCCTTCTATTTAAATTATAATAATATTGGGTAGTTCTAGTAACTTTTCTTTCTCTACCTCTGTTATCTCTCCTCTTAAAGTTATTGTATGACCATACTCTTTTTGAAGATTTTCAAATTTTTCATTTAAAATATTTTTTATATTTAATTCCTGCGAATAAGGAAAATCTATTACGCAGTATATTTTTTTCTCAGTATTTTCTATTACATTATCTAATTTATTTTGTAAAGCTTTATTATATGTTTTAAAAGCTTCTCTTACCTCAAACTCATCCTCTTCTAACTCTTTTGCTTTTTTTTCACCATTCTTAGTCAATTTATAATAGGTATGGTTTCTATGTTTAACTACTACATTAGCTTCCTTAGTTTTATACTGAACCATTATATTTTCAACTCGCTCTAATATTTTATCTTTAATTAATATTCTTATACATTCTCTAACTTCATTTTGATTTTCAAGTATACGATTAGCTAATTTTGATATAAATGTAGGTCCTATTTTATAGATTGTTAACACTATTTTTTTCTCTAACTCACTCATATTTACCCCTAGTTTTTTTCATATTATATCATAACTTTGGTAAAAATTTGGTAAATAAAAAGGATGAAAGTTTTATCTTTCACCCGTTACTTTCATATTAATCTCTAGTGTATTCTGACAAATATCCTAGAATTTTTTTTCTAACTCTTTGTATTGCATTATCTATTTTTTTAGATGGTTCCTCTAATAACTCTGCAATTTCATTATATTTGTATTGCTTACAAGTATAGAAAAATACCTTTTTCTCTAAAGGAGTTAAATTATTATTTAAGAAATCTCCTAACATTTCTACTAACTCTTTTCCTATAAGAATATCCTCTGGAGAGTAGAAATTTACAGATGGTTTTGCATATTGTGCTAAATCATCTAAATTAACATCTTTATCTCCTATAATTGATGTGTTTAACTTTTGATTTCTATTTGAATTTGATGACTTTACTGCTGTAATAATCTGTCTTTTTATACATAGATTTGCAAAAGTACTAAAACATACCTCTCTTGTTTCGTCAAATGATTTTACGGCCTTCATAAGACCTATATACCCCTCTTGAAGTAGATCATCAATATCTCCACCTTTTATGAAAAAGTTTTTGCTATTTCTTAAAATATCACTTTTGTACTTTAAGAAAACTTTTTCCATAGCCTCTTCATCACCATTTTTTGCCAACATTACATCTCTTTCATCCATTAGTCTGCCCCCTTAACTATTTAACGGTAAAAAAAGTAAAATTAAGCTCACCCCTAAGCTGTAAATTTTTTCAAGTGTTTTGCTTTATGAAAAAATAATACCATATTTTTTTTTTAATTTAAACGTTCCAATTTTTCTTTTTCATTCATATTCTTTGAAATATATAATAATATTCTAATATAATACTTTTGGTAAATTATTTTCATTTTTTAAGTATTTTGAAAATAAAATTTGACACGATTATTTTTTTTTGATACTCTTATTTAAATAATTAAATACTAAGGGGGAATTCTATGAAAAAAATATTTAAATTATTACTACTAGTTACACTTCTTATTAGTTGCGGAAAAGAAAAAGAATCTGAAAAACAAACGACAATACCTAAAGAGAATAAATTAATTTATACTCAAAGTAGTGAATCTGTAACCCTTCATCCTCATGAAGCTACAGATGTATATTCTAGAAGAATAATTTCAAATATTTTTGATAGACTTATTGAAACTGATGAAAATTTAAAAATAGTTCCTGGGCTAGCTGAAAGTTGGGAACAATTATCCCCTACCGAACTTAAATTTAACTTAAGAAAAGGAGTTAAATTTCAAAATGGTGATGAATTAACTTCTGAAGATGTAAAATATACTTTAGAAAATGCTAAAAAATCATCTAAAGTTGGAACTCTTTACTCAGCTATTGACAGTATTGAAACTCCTGATAAATACACAGCTATTATTAAAACATCAGCTCCATCAGGTTCATTAATACACCATCTAACACATATAACAGCTTCTATTTTAAATAAAAATTATTACGAAAATACAAAAGATGTAAATCATGCTCCTATGGGAACTGGAGCCTACTCTTTAGTAGAGTGGAAACCTGGATCATACATGACATTAAAAAGAAATGATGAATACTTTAGAGGTAAACCTGCTATTGAAATTATTGAAGTCAGAGGAATTCCAGAGGAAAATAGTAGAGTTATTGCTATTGAAACTGGCGAACATCACATTACTGGAGATATTGATTCTATTGGTAGAAAAATTCTTGGAGATAGGAAAGATATCAGAGTTGAAGAGATTAGTTCTCTTGGAGTTGGATACTTAGGAATTAATACAGAGAAGGGGGCTCTTCAAAATAAAAATGTTAGAAAAGCAATTGCAATGGGAATTAACAGAGATATTATCATTGAGTCTGTTTTAAGTGGTGCTGTAGAAAAAGCTAATAGTATCTTAGGTCCTGGAGTCGTTGGATACTCTAAAGAAACTGCTCCATTTGAATATAATCCTGAAGAAGCTAAAAAACTTTTAGAAGACTCTGGTTATAAAGATTTAAGTTTAACTTTAGTTACAAGTAATAATGAACTTAGAAAACAAATGGCTGAAATTATACAAGCTCAATTAAAAGATATTGGAATCGATGTTAAAATTGAAATCTTAGAATGGGCTGCATTTCTAAGTGCAACTGGAACAGGAAAAAGTGATCTTTTTATGCTTGGATGGTCTAACTCATCTGGAGACGCTGACTACGGTATTGGTTCTGTTCTTCATAGTAGTATGAAAGGTTCTTCTGGAAATAGAAGTTTCTTTGATAATCCCACTTTTGACGCTCTTTTAGATAAAGGAAAGGTTGAATTGGATCCTATTAAAAGATCTGAACTTTATGCTCAAGCTCAAAATATTATGAATGAAGAAGTTCCTGTTTTACCAATCTACTTTATGCCTGCAAGTGCTGGTATTAGAGAGGAAGTTAAAGGATTTGTTCAATCACCTATTAATAATCCTACTTTTTATAAATTATCATTTTAATTTTTCTAAATAAAAACTACCTCTTTCGAGGTAGTTTTTTTATGCTAATTCTAAAACTCCTAAGGCATACATAAGCATTCCTTGTTTTAACATATCTATATCCATTTTTTCATCAAAGCCATGAGGATTACCTCTAAACTCTCTAAAGTTTGGTCCAAATGCAACTGTATTTGGCATAAGCTTTGCATAAGTTCCTCCTCCTAAAGCCACAGGTTTATCATCTCTATCTGTTACATCTTTAAAAACTTTTTGAAGCTTTTCAACTAATGGATGTTCTTTAGGAAAATATAGTGGTGCATTATGATTTTCTTTTACAAATTCTATACCATTATCTTTTCCTATTTTATTAAGTATAGTATCTAATTGTTTTTCATTGGTAGTTACAGGATATCTAATGTTAAATTTAACATATATTGAAGATTCTTTTTCTTCTATTATCTTTGCAATCCCACAACTTAAAGTTAAATCTCCTGTTTCTTCATTTTTAGTTTCTATATTTAATCCACTTCCATCAGTTTCTATCCCAACAACTTTATCCATAAAATTAACAAATCTCTTTAATGAATCTTCTTCAGGTATTACTCTATTTAGAAATCTAAATAACCATGTTATTGGATTCACACCTCTTTGTGGAGAACTTGCATGAGCTGGTATTCCTTTACATATAACTTCTAAATAACTCTCTTTTTCTAAAACTTCAAATTTACATGGAGTGTCCTTAAATTTTTCTAACTCTTTTATAATCTTTTCAGATAAATCTTTTTTTAAAAGTGTTTTTGCTTCTTCAGGAACTACATTTGACCTTGTTCCTCCAACTATATCTAATATTGAAGTTTTTTCTTTTAAAAAACTATCTTTGAAAGAAAATGTATAGATTCCTTTTTCTGAAAATACAACTGGAAACTGTCCATCTGGAGTAAAAGCATATTTTGGAGCTTTCTCTTTAGAGAGATAATATTTTATATCCTCATCTCCACTCTCTTCATTTGTTCCAAATATTATTCTAACTCTATGATTAAAAGTTGGAACACACTCTTTTAAAGCTTTCATTGAATGTAGTGCTGAAATAATTGGTCCTTTATTATCTAAGGCACCTCTTGAAATCATATTCTTTCCTACTATTTCTCCACTAAATGGTGGAACACTCCACTTTGAATGTTCTCCCTCTGGTACTACATCTATATGACCTAAAACTCCTATATACTCTTCTCCCTCTCCAAACTCAGCATAACCAATATAATTATCTAAATTTACAGTTTTAAACCCTAGATCTTTTGCTATTTTTAATGTTTCTTCCAATCCTTTTTTTAGTCCTAAACCAAAGGGAGCACCATTGGTGCTCTCCTCTTTTACAGTTTTAATTTTAACAATTTTTTGTATATCTTTTAAAGTTTCTTGAAAGTATTCATGAATATAGTGTTCTAGAGTTTTTCTAGTATTCAAACTACTCCTCGATTAATGAAAGAGCGAAATCTAAAATTTTATCCCCTTTCATCATTCCATAATCCATCATATTTATAACTTCAACTTTCTTTCCAACCTCTTGAGCTATTTTATTAAGCTCATCTTTTCTAAACTTAACTTGAGGTCCTAATAAAAATGTATCGTATTTATCTAAATTCTCTTGAAACATCTCTAATCCAACAGCTTTTATCTCTACAGGGATTCCTCTTTTTTCTGCTGACTCTAACATCTTTTTAACAACTATACTTGTTGACATCCCTGCTGAACAAAGTAGTAATATTTTTTTCATTATTTTGCCTCCTTTTCAAATGCCTCTACTGCATCCTCTTCATATTTACTTGCTTTATCTAATATTCTTAAGAATGGTAGATATATTAGAGCTCCTAATATTAAGTTAACTATTTGAATAATAGCTCCTGACATATCTCCAACTGTTAAAAACCCACTAATTATTGCTGGTGTTGGCCATGGGAAAGCTACTCCTAAAGGTCTACTTACAAGTCCAATTGTCATTGCTAAATATTGAGTTGTAACAAATACTAACGGAATTATATTAAAAGGTATTAACATAATTGGGTTTAATATTATTGGCATTCCAAATAGAATTGGCTCATTTATATTAAATATTCCAGGTACAGCACTAATTGCTCCAACACTCTTTATATGCTTACTCTTTGCAAAAAGACCTATTGCTAAAAGTAGTGATAGTGTTGCTCCAGCTCCACCCATCCAGATCATATCAAAGAATTGCTCTGTAATAACGTGTGGTAACGGTAATCCCTCTTTTAAAGCATTGATATTTTCAACTTGATTCTCTAACCAGAAAGGTCTTACAAATCCATTTACCATAGATCCACTATTTATACCAACTGACCACAGTATTGAAATTGAGAATACTGTTAATAATGATCCAAAGAATGATGTTCCTAAAGCTCTTAATGGCATTGCTAAAACTTTATATACAAAATCATGAATTGTTCCATACTCAGTATTCATCATACCTATTCTTAATAATAATGCTAAAGATAATATAACTGTTCCTGGAATTAATGCTTCAAATGATTTTATAACTTCAGGTGGTACACCATCTGGCATCTTAATAAGAATCTTTTTATTTACAAAGAATCTAAAAATATTAGCTGTAACTATACCAATTACCATAGCGATAAACATTCCTTTACTTCCAAGCCAGTTAAAGCTTAAAACAGAACCCATACCTTCAACTTCAGATAATGGTGTTAAAATTAAAAATGATGCTAGTGATAAAAGTCCAACAGCTACACTATCAAGTTGAAATTGATTAGCAAGTTGTTGAGCAACTAAAAATGCTACGTAAACTCCAACTAATGAAAACGTTGCACTTACAGGAATATCTATTATATTTTTCCAATTTGCTCCAAATGTTTCTAACATAAACTTTTGATAAGCTGGTAATGGAAATGCTGATATCATTAAAAATATAGATCCAATCATTAAAAGAGGCATCATTAAAACAAACGCTCTTCTTATACCATTAATATGTTTATTTCTTCCAATCCAAGCTGCTACAGGAACCAGCTTTTCTTCTAAAATCTCAATTACTTTTGACATTTAAATCCCCCTTTGAATTCTCTCTTTATATGCTCTCATATACTCTTCAGATGCTACTTCTATCTTTATCTCTCCATTTTCTTGAGGAGTTGATATATAAACTTGAGGTTTTTCTGTTTCTGTTCCAACACAGAATGTGAACTCAACATTTGTTCCTATTCCCCATTCACCTTTATTATTCATAGCTACAATAGATATCTCTCCGGCTTTTCCCCTTCTTTTTCTTAAAGTTTCAGAAAATTCATCTACAGCTTTTTGAGCAGCTTCCATTGGATGCTCTCCCTTTTTCATTCTCTGAACTACTTCATAAGAAAGACAACCTTTCATTATATCTTCCCCAAGACCTGTTGCTGCTGCTCCTCCAACTTCATTATCAACATAAAAACCTGAACCTGAAACTGGTGAATCACCAACTCTTCCTTTTTTCTTCATAAAAAGTCCACTTGTTGAAGTTGCTACAGCCATATCCTCATCCTTATCTAAAGCTATCATACAAACAGTATCATGACCATCATATGGAGAAAGATTTTTTTCTTGTATCTCTTTAACTCTTAATTCCCAAGTCTTTTTAGCTCTCTCTGTTAACATATTTTGTCTTACAAAGCCATTTTTATGAGCATACGATTCTGCTCCAGCTCCAACTAAAAATATGTTGTATCTATCTGCACTAAGTTTTCTTGCTATAGATATTGGATTTTTAAAATCCTTTATTGAAGCTACCGCTCCTATCGAAAGAGTTTTTCCATCCATAAATGCTGCATCTAACTCAACTTCACACTCTTCATTTGGAAGTCCTCCATAACCTACAGATTTATAAAATGGATAATCCTCTACAAATTTAACTGCTTCTTCCAATGCATCTTGACATTTTCCACCGTTTTTTAACATCTCTGAACCTAAAGTTACTCCTTCAGAAGCCATTCTCCAAGTTGCTATCATACCCCATTTTTTTCTCATACCCTTATTCTCCTTTTAACTCTTTCAACTCTTTATGTACTTCAATTAGCTCTTCTACTAGCTCTCTAGCTAATATTGCATTCATAAGATGATCTTGTGCATGAATCATAAGTAGATTTATCTCTACACCTTTTCCATCTGCTTCATTACATATAAGTTCAGTTTGTACACTATGAGCTGCATACATTCTTTCTTTAGCTTCATCTAACAACTTTTTAGCATTTTCAAACTCACCTTTTTTAGCTGCTCTTAAAGCTTCATAAGATAGAGCTCTACTCTCTCCTGCATTTCCAACTATGGCCATTGCTACCGCTTCAATATCCATAAAAAACCTCCCGTATCATTTCATAGTTTAACTTTATACCAATTCTTTTTATTGGTCAAATCACATTTTTTTAGTGCGTATTTCGTTAATAACATTCCTTTTTTATATATAAAATCTTGATTTTAACCTTTTTATAAGATATGATTATACATAACGATATAAGCCATTATGATATATCGTTTTAAAAAAATATTTTTAATATAAAAAATATTTTTAAAAAATTAGAAAAAAGGAGTTCAAAGTGGGAAATAAAAATATTTTTATTGAATTTTCTAAAAAACTGAGTAAAAAAGAGAGAGATTTTTTAAGATCAGTTGATATTAGCAGTAACTCAATTACTGTTCATTTAGAAACACTTTATAAAATATTTGAAGTTAAAGAGGAGCCAAAAGTTATCGAATTAGAAAAACTTTTATTTAAGTTTTTTTCTAAAAACATAACTATCATTGATTCAAATTCAAATTTTAAAAAAAGGTTTAATATTCTAAATAGTTATTTTTTTGAAAGAGATTATGTAATTTTTGAATTTTCATCTCATATCTTAGATGAAAAAATAAAAAAAATGCTTAAATTTAAAGAAAGATACTCATATAGATTTTATCAAGAGATTTTAAATAGTGAGAAAAGTATTTTAAATATCTCAATGAATAATTTAAGAGATATATTAGAGATTCAAGAAACTTATGATAGATTCTATGATATTGAGAAGAACCTTTTAAAACCTATCTTTAAAGATCTTACAACTATTGGAGAGTTAGATATTGAATATGAAAAGGATAAGAGTGGCGAGTATAAAAGTGCTAAAATTTTAGGAATTAAAATTATAAAAGATTATAAAAATAGTGAAACTAATGAAGTTAAACCTATTTTTACTTTAACTAAAACTTTTAAAAATCTTTTTGAACTTCATAGTGAACTCATGGAGATTTATAAAAAACTTAAAGGTGATACATCATATATTTCTAATTATCACTTTAACTCAAAACTTTTAGTTAAAATATACAATATAAAAAATGATGAAACTTTAATTTACACTTATAAAGAATTTACATTTAAAATCTTATATAGAAAAGATTTGCCTACAATTATTGAGATATTTGAAAATTTTGAAGAGGAATAAAATAAAAGGGATTAACCAAATTGGTTAATCCCCTATTTTTAATTAAATCTATTTAAATATTCATTCATATAAACAACATTTCCATTAACTCTAGAATCCTCTGCTGCAAAAGCCATTATGTGACTTTCTAACGATGTTCTTGGATTAGTTCTTGAATCCTCTTGTCTTCCCAAACAAAGGTTTACAAAATCATTCATTAGACCTGTATCTCCTCCTCCGTGTCCACCCTCTAGAACATCTGGAATAATCTCTGTTTTCTTTCCATTTGCAAAACGCCCTTCACCTTTTCCAAATTCATAAACTTCTATGTGGTTTTTTGCATCATTTCCTCTTATTTCACCTTTAGTTCCCATAATTTTTATTGTTCTACAAACTTCATCTGTAAAAGCGCATAAATTAAAAGTTACATTTACTCCGTTTTCAAACTCAATTATAGAAACCATGTTATCTACAACATTATTATCACATTTATAAACACATCTTCCATATTGATTATGTTCTAAAGATTTTGTTAAAGCCTCTTCTGTTTGAATCTCACTAGCTACTAGAGTTGGCCAAGCTCCAATATTATTATAATATATTTTTTTTGGTGAATATATACAACTATCTATATACTTACACTCTAAACATCTATCTGCTGATCCCTCTGGAGCATTTTCTTTTCTAAAATGTTTTAAGTTTCCAAAAGAAGCTATTTTTTTACAAGGGTTACCATTTAAAAGCCAAGATAAAATATCTAAATCGTGACAACTTTTCTGTAAAATAAGAGGGCTTGTTTCATTTGAGTTTCTCCAGTTACCTCTAACAAAACTATGTGCAAAATGGAAGTTTCCTATATTTTCATTATGTTGTATATCAACAACCTCCCCTATTATTCCACTATCTATAAGTTCTTTTAATTTACTAAAAAATGGTGTATATCTAAGTACATGACAAACCATAACTTTAACTCCATATTTTTCAGCCATTTTAACTATATCAATACACTCTTCAACTCTATTTGACATTGGTTTTTCAAGAAGAATATCATAACCTTTTTTCATAGCAAGTTCCATAGGCTCAAAATGCATGTCATCACCTGTTGCTAATATTACAGCATCACAAAATTTATCTTTTTCTAAAAAATCCTCCCAAGAATTAAATACATACTCAGGTAGAATTCCATGAGCTTTTATCATTTGATCTCTCTTTATAGGATTTGGTTCTGCTACAGCAACAATCTCTGCTTCATCACTATTTTTTAAAATAAAATTAGCATATACATCCTTTCCCCTATTTCCTGCTCCTATTACACCAATTCTTAACATAAAATATCCTCCTACTCTTTAACGGCTCCCGCTACTATTCCTGATAAAATCTTTTTCTTAAATATCAGATACATTATAACTGTTGGCAACATAACTATTACTATTGCAGCTGATAACTTGGCCCATGAACCACTACGTCCTACATAGTTCATTAGCATTGTCGTAAGTGTTGCATTAGCAGCACTTGGCATATATAGATAAGGTGTAAACATATCATTTAATACATCTACAGACTTTAATATTATAAGCGTTGCTGTTGCTGGTAAAATTAGTGGAAATATAACTTTCCAATAGATTTTAAAATACGAACATCCATCTATTCTTGCACTTTCATCTAAAGAGTATGGAATCTGATCTATAAACTGTTTATACACATATATTTGAAGTATATCCGTTGATATATAGATTACCATTGGTGCTAAAAGAGTGTCATATATTCCAAGTCTTCCTATTATTCCAAATCTTGTTATCTCAGCAATAAAGCTAGGTATTAACATTGAAAAACTAAATAGAAAGAAATATACCTTTTTAAGTTTAAACTCAAACCTACTTAAAGAGTAAGCAACCATACTACTTAAAATAACATTCACTGTTATTGTTCCTAAAACTAAAAGCATTGAGTTTTTAAATCCCGTTAATACATTTCCATTTTTAAAAACCTCTTTATAGTTATCTAGTGAAAAGGGTGCTGGTAAAGATAGATGATACCCTTGTGATATCTGTTCTGGAGTTTTAAAAGATGATAACACCACTAAAAGCAAAGGAACTAAAACTATCAAAGTTATAACTACAAACACTGTGTGGTTAAGAGCATTAAACAGTAACTCGCTCGTTTTTTTCTTTTTCAAATTTCTCCCCCTCCTTTTCTATTGTCATCTCCACTTTTAACTCCTCTTTTTTAAAACATCCTCTTATCTTATTTAACTTACCTTTAAACTTTTCAGGCTCTAAAACTAAACCTTGAACTATTGATATAACTATTATTGCTACTATTAAAACTATAGCCATTGCACAAGCTAAACCAAAGTTGCTAAACTCAAAGGCTGTTTTTACTGTATGAAGAGCAAATGTTGTACTACTTGTTCCTGGCCCTCCACTTGTCATAACAAATGGAATATCAAAAACCATAAGTGCTCCTCTTACATTTAAAAATAGTACTATACTAAGAATAGACTTCATATTAGGCATTATTATTTTTACAAATTGTTGTAATACTGAGGCTCCATCAATTAATGCAGCCTCTAACATATCCTTATTTATTGATTGAAGTCCAGCTAAGAAAAGTATTATATGAACCCCTGTAAATCTCCAAAGAGAAACTACAACTAATGAATAGTTTACAATTTTAGGATCACTTAACCATCTAATTTTTCCAATACTTCCAAGAGCTAAAAGTCCGTTTAATACTCCATCCTCAGAACTATATAAAAAGGAAAACATATAAGCTATTGCAACTCCATTTATTATATAAGGCATAAAAACTATAGTTTTAAAAAACTCACTTTTTTTAATATATCTGTCTAAAAGCATTGCTAAATACATCTCTATTGGAATAAAAAATAGATGCAACATAAAATATAAATTATTGTTTTTTAAACTTTGCCAAATATCTTTTCTTTGAAACACTTGGGTATAATTTTTTAACCCAACGTAGTTATAACTAGGATTTATTCCATCCCAATCAGTAAAACTTATTAGAGCTAACTTAAACCCTGGATAAAGAACAAATACAAATAGCAATATAGTTGGTATTGCTAAAAAACATGCTAACAATATACTTCTTTGTGTTTTATCTTTCATATTTTACTCCTAACAACTACTTTGTGTTTTCTTGAGCTTCTGTCCATCTTTTATTAAACTCATTCATATACTCTGTAAAATTAACTCCTTGAATCATCTCTTGTCCCATTCTTTTAACATCAAAAGAGATATAGTTAGCTATTTTTCTAAACTTCTCATCTCCACCTTTTTGAAGTACAGCCTCTGGATTTGGAATATTTGCTATTGCTACGTTAAATATACTCTCTCTACCCTTTACTCCCTCTACAGTTGGTAATACATTCATATATGTTACATACTCTTTATAATAATCACTTGTAAAGAACCAATCTAGGAACTTTTTAGCTTCTTCTGCATTTTTGCTATATTTTGGAATTGATAAGAATACCTCAGCTGAAACTAAATATCTAAATGGATCTTCTTTAGTTTCACGAACTGGCAGTACAAACACTCCAACATCTTCTAATGTTTCTTTAGGCATCTCTTTTTCTAAATCCATATAAAACCATTGTCCTGATGCTAGCATCGCTGCCTTTTTAGAAGCAAACATACTTTTTTCCTGATCCCAACCATATCCTAATGGATCCTCTCCAAAAGGTTTTGTATTATAGTATTTATCTAACATATCATAAGCTGTATAAAATGGTTTTCCTAGTGAAAACGGATCTTTTTCCACAGCCATTTTACTTAAAATATCATTACCTCCAGGTACTAAAAATGGCATAAACTCATTAAACGGATATGTTGTCCAAGAATCTTTTGCTCCTAGAGCCATAGGAATATAGGTCCCATTGTCTTTTATCTTTGTTGAAAGTGCTACAAACTCTCCCCAAGTTGTTGGTATCTCAAGCCCTAACTCATTAAATACACTCTTTCTATAATAAACAAATTCATTAAATCCATACATTGGTAATCCATATATATTTCCATCAATTTCAAAATCTTTAGCATACTTATTCACTTTTGCAGCTTCTGTTTCATTTAAAGGAAGTAGTACGCTTTTAAAGCTTTCCATAGTCACAACTCTCACAGGGAAAATATCAGGTAGCTTCTGTGCTGAGTTTCTTATTTTCATTGTGTTATCATACTCAGTTGCAGGTATTTTCTCCATTTTTATTGTTATATTTGGAGCTACCTTTTGATAAGCTTCTGCCAGACTATTTGTATCCATCATATACTCTTCCCCAGTTCCAGAGTATGTTACAAAAGTTAATTCAACTTTTTTATCCTCTGCTTTAGCTACCTCTTTCTTTTCTCCATCACCACAAGCAGCCATAAATAACATTGTTCCCACTCCTAAAACCTTTAAATATCTTTTCATCTTTTACCCTCCTTAAAAAAGTTTAGCTTCTGCAAAAAGTTCCATAACTTCACCATTATTATGAAGTTCAAAAATAACAATTTCGTTCTCTCCCTCTTTTAAAAGAGGAGATGGAACATAAAGTCTCTTTTGAGGTCCTTCACTCCAATATCTTCCTAAATTAAATCCATTTATATATACAACACCCTTTTCCCATCCTGTAAAATCTAAGAAAGTATCTCCAATCTCAGACACATTAAAAGTTCCTTTAAAGAATCTTGGGTGATTTTCAACATCTTTAATATTCTCTTCAAACTCTAAACTAGATAGATTATCCAACGGAATTGTATAAATCTCCCAATTAAACAGAAACTGTCTATCAAGTCTAACTCCCTCTGTTATTCCCTTGCTATCTTTTAATAGAGGTCCATAGTTAATTCTTCCCATATTCTCAACTAAAATTTCTAGTGTAGACTCCTCTTTTTCACAATTCAGTATTATTTCCTGTTTAGAATTTCTATCAATAACTCCTTTAAACTCCCCATTTAAATAGATTAAAGCTCTATCTCTAACCTCTTGTAAAGTTAACGGCATATTTTCAATAATTCCATTAACCTTTGTTTTATATAGTATAAAACCATAATCTTGATCTAACTCCTCCATGGTTTTTACATATGGCGAAGTATAGTGTTTAGATAGTATATCTAAATTATTCCAAAGAGAGGTACTCTTTTTAAAATCCACTTTTCCACAAGCTATTTTTTTAGAATCCTTCACTTCGTACTCTTTGTAGTTTTTATGTTTTTTAATATTTATTTTTCCCTTTAATTCATCAATAGTATTCTTCACTAAATGATATTTTTTAGTTAAATCTCCAGCTTCAGTTAAAAGAGCATCATAATCGTAGCTTGTTACTGTACAACGTTGTTCATCATGATAGTTTGCTCCGTTCATAAAGCCAAAGTTAGTTCCTCCGTGGAACATGTAGAAGTTTACAGAGATATTATTTTCTAGCATATACTTAAACTCTTCTGCTACCTCTTCACCTTTTCTAGTTATATGCTCTTGACCCCAATGATCAAACCATCCAATCCAAAACTCCATAACCATCTTAGGCATATTACTTTGATATTTTTTAAATAGTTCAAATGATTCCTCTGTTTTTGAACCAAAATTTATTGTTTTCCAAATATGTGGTAGTGTTCCTCCTGATAACATCCAATGTGTTGGTCCATCTGAAGTAAATAGTGGCACATTAACTCCTCTTTTTATTAAAGCCTCTTCTAAATAACTTAAATACTTATGGTCATTTCCATAACTTCCATACTCATTTTCAATTTGAACAGCTATTATAGGGCCTCCATTTGTAGAAAGATATTTTGTAAACTTAGGAACTAAAGTATCATAATATCTATCAACTTTCTCCATGTAAGTTAAATCCATCGTACGAAGTCTTATACCTGGATATTTTAATAACCATGATGGTAGTCCTCCAAACTCCCATTCAGCACATATATATGGAGATGGTCTTAATATAACGTAAAGTCCCACTTCATCAGCTAAAGTTATAAATTTTTCAAGGTCTAACATACCTGAAAAGTTATACTCTCCCTCTTTAGGTTCATGAAGATTCCAAGGTACGTAAGTCTCTACACAGTTAAAACCTGCTGATGCTATTTTCTCAAGTCTATCCTTCCACTGCTCAGGTAAAGTTCTAAAGTAATGCATCGCTCCTGATATAAGAAGAGTTTTCTCTCCGTCTATCTCTATATGCTCCTCTACAAATTTCATTTCTCCTCCCTATTTTTACCACTCTATTTTTTTAGTTGTGTTTTATTTTAAATCTTTTTTAACTGAATACACTCTACAAATTTCATTTTTTTATAAGAATACGTATTCTTGATATGAGTTTATTCTATGAATCTCTTTTTGTCAAGATTAATATTTAATAAAAAATTTTGTTTGACAAATTTAAAAAAAAATACTTTAATTGAGTTCTTAATACTTTTGAAAGGTGGTTCTATGAAAAAAACTTTAACTATGAAAGATATAGCAAAATTAGCAGGTGTTTCTCAACCCACTGTCTCAAGAGTGGTCAATGGAAATACAACTGTGGACCCCGAAGTTCGGGCTCGTGTTGAAAAAATAATTTTAGATCAAGGATTTAAACCAAACTCTAGTGCCAAAACTTTAAGAAGTAACTCTTCTAAAATTATTGGAGTTATTCTTTTTGATTTATCTAACTATTATTACTTAGAGATGATTAGATATGTTGAAAAGGCTGCTGGCGAAAATGGATATACAGTTATTATTCTTAATTCTGGAGGAGATAAATCTTTAGAAAAAGACCATATTTTAAACTTACAAGCTAGAAATGTAGATGGAATAATTATAGCCCCAGTTGCAAAAGAAAATCTTGAATTCCTAAGAAAACAAAATGAAAATTTTGTAATTGTAGATTGTAGTTTACCTAACTATCCATGTGTTTATACATCTCTTCTTCAAGGTGGAAAAATTGCCACAGAACACCTTTATAATTTAAACCATAGAAAAATTGGATTTATCGGTGCTGATAAAAAAAATATAAAGCTTTTAGGAGTAAAAGAATTTTTCTCTGAAAAGAATTTTAAGTTTTCAAATGAATGGTTTATTGAAACTGACGTCACTAATAGTAACCTTGATAGTCTCTCTTCAAAGTTAGATTCTTTAAAAGATTTTCCCACAGCTTTTATTACATCTAACGATGTTATAGCTTTAAATTTAATTAAAGAACTGGGAAAAAAAGGTTTATCTATTCCCAATGATATATCTATTTTAAGCTTTGACGATACTATTATCTCCACAGCTTTAAATATTACAAGTATTAAACATCCTGTGGACTTAATGATGGCAAATGCTATTGATTATCTTTTAAATGGAAACAAATTAATCATTCAGAAATCTTTAGATCCAATCTTAATAAAAAGAGAAAGTACCTCTTCTTGTTAAGTTAGTATAAAATTTCACATATTTGAAATTTAATACATTTTTTTAGTAGTAAATTTCAAATAGATATTTTTTTCACTTTCATATATAATCGTCTCTACATAGATATATTTTAGGAGGATTAATTAACGTGAGAAAAATAAAAATGATTATATTAGCTGCTACATTAAGCATGAGTGCCTTTGCAGGTATTGTTAACGGAACTATGACAAAAATAAGATCATATGAGGAAGGAAACCAAATTAGCTTTGAATCTAAAATACCTAACGTAACTTTCAAAGTTAAAAAAGTAGATATTTTTAAAGCTATGACAAGAATTGGAAAGGTTATGTCAGTTGCTGATTTTGAAAAAAATGGAATCATTTTAGATGTAGATAGAAAAGTTGTAGTTACTTTAGATAGAAAAGGTGACGGACTATGGATTAAATCTAAAAACAACTCAATGTTCGTAACTGAAAGAGAGTTAGACAAAATAAGAAGATAATTTATTAATAAAAGGCTGAGTTTTAAAAACTCAGCCTTTTTTGTTTGTATATATATAGTTTTTATTGTAAAATATACTATATTACATTATTATGATTTTCAAGAAAGGAGAATTAATGTTTTTAAATAAAAAATCCCTTTATATTCTTAGTTTATTCTTTTCCTTAAATAGATTTAGTTATTCTGATTTGGAGAAAATATTACATATAAAAAAACGTTCTATTGATAATAATATCAATATAATTAATGATTTTTTAGCAACTTATAAAATACATGGAATTCAAAAAGTTAAGGACCTTTTCTTTTTAAAACCTTGTACTATAAATAAAATTAAAGATATTTTACAATTCGCACCACTTTCTGTTACAGAAAGAAAAGAGTATCTTTTATTACAACTTTTTTTTGAAAATACAATAAATTTAAATGATAATACAGATAAAATACAAACTACTAGAAGAACTTTAAATTATGACCTTAAAGAAATAAAAGATTACTTGGAAAATAAAGGTTTAAAAATCGAGAGCATCTCTGGTCGAGGTATATTTTTAGAAGGAAATGAACCTATGATTAGAGAACTTTTTGCTATGCATTTAACAAAATTTTTAATTAATAAAAATATCAATCACAAATTATTTGCAGATTTAATCGGAAAATATTTCCAAGAGGATGTTTTAGAATTTAATAAAATTTTTGTTTTAAGACTTCTAAATAGTATTTCGGTTACTCTTGTTCCTGAAGATTTTTATAAAATAGTGGCTGTTCTTCTTATTCATTCTATAAGAGATAAAAAAGAGTCTATTCTTGATGAAACTTACTCTAATGAAAATCTTATTCAACATAAGTATTATGAGAAAACTCTTAAATTTTTAAAAATTAGAGGTTTAGATTATCTAAAACCTTATGAATTAGACTCTATCATTAAAACTCTATTTTATTTAGATATAAAGTTATATGAAACTCCAAGCGAAAATACTAAAATTTTTATTAACAAAATTAAAGAATATTTTAATATAGATCTTTCTACAAGTCCTCAAACAATTATGAGAATATCAAATGTTTTAAGAGTTGGTAACTTAAAACAAGAATATAATTTCTACGAAAACAAAGAAATTTATCAATTAAATAGAGAACAGAAAGAAAAATATGCAAAAATTAAAGAGATTGTTAAAAGTATTTTTCCAAGATTTTATTCAGAAGATATTATTCATCTTGGAATAATTTTAAAAAAACATTCTATGCAATCTAAATTAGAAAATGAAAAATACAAAAGAGTTGTTATTGTTGATGATACTTTTGATCATATGTATGGAAAAATTCTCTCTAAATATTTAAAAAACTTTTCATATGTTGAAGTTGTAGAGATTATTGAAAGTTATGAAATTAACTCTTTATTAGAAGATGTCTTTGAAGTTAACTATATTATAACTATTGATGATTTGCAAAATTTTAAATTAAATATCCCAGTTGTAAAAGTAAATCGTGAACTATTCTTAGATGATAATTTTGAGCTTTCGCAATTAAGTTTAATTTTAAAATAAAGTAATTGAATTTTCATACCAAATTTTGTCAATGCTTTTTCAAATCCTCAACCTTTAAAATATATGTTAGTATATATATAGTTTTATTACTAAAATATTTCAAAGGAGCTTAAAATGAAAAAACTTTTAATTCCTATCTCTCTTTTATTATCAGCTATTACATTTAGTGCTGAAATAAGAAATGAGCAAGGAAGTATGAATTTTCCAGAGTTAAAAATTGAAAAAGTTGAAAGTGCAACATATGTGGCTTTAGCTAGCAACTCTGGTGAGGCTTATGTTTTTGGATTAGCAAATGATGTTCTTTTAGATGTACAAAAGGGAATTAAACAACAAGAAGTTATAGGTTTTTATGATAGTTTAGATGAAAATAAATTGGAGACTGAGTTATATAATGTGTCTTTTTCAGATAATAAATTAAATGTAAAACCTACTTACGAAGATTTCACAATATATTTTACAAAAGATGAAACAAATAAGATTTTTAATGCAGTTAAGGGGGTAAAATAATCATGAAAAAATTCTTTCTTATTTTAGGAATTTTAGGTTCTTTAAACCTTTTTGCTGCTGATATTGTTAAAAATGATATCTCTACAGAAACTGATAAAATAGGTATGTTTATCCAAAATAGTAATGCTTATTTTGCTTTGCAAACAAAAACTGGAGCTATTGTTACTTTTGGATTGCCAAAATCTGTTTTAATAAATACATTTAAAGATGGAAATCCTAGATATCAAATCCCAGGAATTATAGCTAATGCTAACAATCCTGAAGAAAGCGCTTTGCAATTTTATCATCTACAATATGATAAAAAACAGGGTGTCCTTATTCTAGATTTTGCCGGAACTGAAGACTATATTGTTTTCAATAAAGATGAAGTTCAAAACTTTGGAAAAATATTAGAAAAAGGAGGAAAGTAATTATGAAGAAATTTTTAGCATTATTTATGCTTATTATTTTAACAACTACTTCTTTTGCAAGATATCATAGACCAATCCCACCTGTTATTAAGCATGAAATTGTAAAAGCTCATGTTCGTCATGAAATTAGAAAAGAAGTTAGAAAAGATATTAGAAGAGCAGTTAAAAGAGAAAGAAGAAGACAAGCTATTGGTGCTGCTGTGGTAGGTGCTGTGGTAGTAGGTGGAATTATTGCAAATCAAAATAATAATAATTACCATAACAATCACAATAATGACTACTATAGACCTGTTCCTCAACCATATTATGGATATTAATTTTTTAAGATTAGGTAGAAATACCTAATCTTTTTTATTTCTAAATATCCCATTTTCTTTTTTTAAGACTTTATTTAAAAGGATTGAAAATAGAATATTTACTTGTTCTTTCACAAAATGTATCATAAAAAGAAACAACTACTTACTTGGGGGAGATTTTATGAAAAAACCAAATCTTTTATTTATTTTTGCAGATCAGTGGAGAAGAGAAGCAGTGGGGTTTATGAAAAAAGAACCTGTTATAACTCCTAACTTTGATGCTTTTTCTAACGAAGCAGCAATATTCGAAAAAGCTTATAGTAGCTGTCCTCTTTGTTCACCAAATAGAGCAACTATTTTAACAGGTAAAAATCCTATATCTCATGGAGTTATTACGAATTGTAAACCTGGTCTTGAAAATATATTTTTAAAAGAAAGTGAAGTTACAATTGGAGATATTTTAAAAAGTAATAAATATAAAACAGGATATATTGGAAAATGGCATCTAGATGAACCTGAAAAAAAAGATGATAACCTTCCTCTTTCGGGAGCTAAAGATTGGGATGCCTTTACACCACCTGGACCTAAAAGACATGGTTTTGATTTTTGGTACTCTTATGGTGCTGATGATAACCATCTTTCTCCTCACTACTGGATGGATTCTCCAGAGATGATAAATATTAATAAATGGTCTGTTGAACATGAAACAGATATTGCTTTAGATTTTATTGATAAAAATAAAGACGATAACTTCGCTCTTTTTCTATCTTGGAATCCACCACATACACCTCTTGATTTAATCCCACAAAAATATGTGGATATGTATAAGGATGTAAAAGTTGAAAAAAGAGAAAATGTAATCTTAGAAGATATTGTTGATCATCCTAGAACTATAACTCCATTCTCTTTAGATGAGGAGGGGTATTTAGAATCTGTAAAAAAATATTATGCAGCTATAACAGGTATCGATGAGCACTTTGGAAAGATTGTTGACTACCTTAAGATGAATAATTTATTTGAAAATACTATAATTATAGTAACTTCAGATCATGGTGAGATGTTATGCTCTCATGGACTTTGGAGTAAACACGTTTGGTTTGAGGAGGCTGTTTCTGTGCCATTTATGCTTTCTCATGGAAACAAATATAAAAATAGAAAGATAACTACTCCTCTTTCAGGAGCTGATATTACTCCTACAATACTTTCTCTTTTAGATTTAAACATTCCTAAAGAGATGGAAGGAGTTGATCTCTCTCCTACTTTAAAAGGTGAAGAAGTAAATAATATCGCTATTTCTGCATGTTATACTGGAAACCCTAAGGTTTTAAACAATTTAAAAGAAAGAGGATTAGACACCTTAGCTTATGGATGGAGGGCTGCAATTGATGAAAAATATACCTACGTGTATTTTAATGATTATTCTGGTAATGATATCCCTAAAGAGTTTTTATATGACAATACTAAGGATGAGTATCAATTAAACCCTATTCCTTTAACTGATAAAACTAAATATTTAAAAGAATACCTAATGACATGGGGAGAAAAACACAATGACCCTTTTATTAAAATAAATGTTTAAATAGAAAAGAAGTATGGCATTTAAATATGTCATACTTCTTTTTATATTCTATGATATATCTTTTAATATAATCTTTACTGGTTCTCCATTTTTAGAAGTAATACTCAATTTTGTAAAATCTCCATCTATTTCAGATTTTACTTTTGGATTATTATCAACATTGTATTTTCCTTTTAGAATAACTAAAGCTATATGCTCTTTTCCTTCATTTCCAATCCAAGGTCTAGAGTAGATACTTCTTTCAATCATAACTCCATTCTTATCATATTGTTCCTCATCTCTTCCCTCATATAATCTTAAATCTGGATCAACAAAACTCATTTGTATCTCTTTGCCTTTTTCTTGAAGAAGAATCATTGATGGAGTATCTACAGATTCAATAAATCTATTATTTTGCACTTTTCCACTTTCAAATAGTGCGTACCCTATCATATCACTCTTTAAATCTTTTACAATATGACTACTGTTATCTTGATTTAAGACCTGGTATTTTGAACTTTTTTTAAAGTCCTCTTGTTCCTCCTTTGTCCCTTTTATCAAAATGCTATAGTGATACTTCCCATTTTTAGGTGCTTTCCCATGATTTATATAAGCTAATTCATAGTTATTCTCTGTTTTTTCACCACTGTTTTGATCTTTTGACTCCTGTTTTCCTTTTTTTAGAACTACATCTCCCTCTACAATCTTATACAAATTATTTTGAGAATCTATAATTGCATCTTCCTTTTGAATATAACTATTTTTCAAATTTTGCCCTAAGTAATTTTGGAAAAGAGTTGTATGAGTTTCATTTTCACTGTCATTGTTTTCAATGCCACTTCCTAATAAAATAGCTTTATTGTTAAAGAAAAACACTGATTTTCTAGCTCTATGAGTTCCATTATATTTTGGATGTTCATGAAGTTTCATTGCAAACATACCATTATCGTTTAAAGAGTTTCCACCAGAATATGTTTCATCTGAAAGTAACATCTCCTCAACTCCACTTTTAGTATCCACTTGTGAGATATTCGATTTTAGCTTTTCAAAAGGCACATCTATAGCTGTTGTTCCTGGGAAATGCTTCCAGTCCCATCCCTCTTGCACATATCCACTCTCTTTTAATGAACCTTCTAAAATTTGAAATGCTCCATAGCTCATATATCTACCATATAAGTTATTTTTTATATACGTTTCATTTCCTACTAAATACCTACTATAGCCTTTCACTCCTGCTAGCCACTCTTTTCTTCTATGAAGTTGTAAAGAACCCATATTCATTGTCCACGAACCTTGAGGAGCCCTTTCCTCTTTTAGCCCCATATTTCTAAATTTCTCAGCACTTTTCCCTTGAGGATCAAGCCTTAAATAAGCTTGTGCTAACTCTTTATCCACACCTCCTTCTCCACTTAAAGCCATTAATCTAAACCCTTCTGAATCTATTTTAAATTTCCCATTAGGATGTCTTCCTGTTAAAGATAGTAGATAATTATATTTATTAGAATATAATCTTGTTGTTAAAACTGAATTTTTAACTATCTTATATTGCTCTCCTGTAACTGCATAAGATGTCCCATTTAAATAGTATATTATAGGAACTAAACCTTCAAAAGCACCTTTTGCATAAGCTGGATAATTTTGCATATGATGAAAAACTGTACCATCATATTTAAATCCTCCTAAAACTCCTGGAGAGTATTTTATAGAATTCATTAAATAACTTTGAAGTTGATAAAGCTCTTTAGATTCCTTTTCTTTACTTTCATTTAAAAGTATTGCAGTTAACATTCCTGGAAGCATTGTATTTAATACATCTATATTCACACCTTTTAAATTTTCTTTAGGTGTATATATCATTCCCATTGCACTATACCAAGTTACCATCTCTTTAGCTTTATTTACTGTTCCTAGTTTAACAAGAGGCCCTTTCATTAAAAATATGGCATCATAAATCTCTCTCATTTGATAACCTAAATGATGAATCGTTCCCTGAGAACTTCCTTTTGTCCAACCTTGATCATACATATATTCTAAACTCTCATTGAAAAGTTTAACAATTCTCTCTTTTTCTTGAACATTATCTGTAGAATTATACATATATGCTAACTCTCTTAAATATATTCCAAACTCTTTTGTTGCTATATATTTTATTTTTTCTTTCTCTTCTGGTTTTAAATCTTTATAAATAACTAATCTTTGAATAAATTCTAAGTTTATTTTTTTATACTCTGAAAACTCCATCTCTTTTTCAGCTATAAGTTCAGGTGTTACTTGAACTTTTTTTAAAAGTTTTTCTCTGTATTTTTTTTCAACTTTTTTTATGCCCTCTGTTTCACTTTCATTTAAAACAATCTTCTTTTCATTTTTATCTATCTGATTATAATTTTTATATAGCGCCATCCAATGAGCATTTGCAGCAGTATCTGCCTCTAAATTAATAAAATCTACCTGTTCATCTCTTGCATTATGTCTTGGATCTATTAATACTGATGGTATAATTTGATCTATTAATATCTCTCCACTTTCATTAGGTGCTACAAAAGTTATTTCATCCATTCCTTCAATAGGTTCACCTTTCATATCTCTATCATACTGAACCCACATAGTTCTCCAACCTTTAAAATTCATTTTTATTGGAAACCAACATTTTACTATCCCATCTTTCTTAAACTGTACCAACATCTCTCCATCAATAGGTTCTTCATTATATATCCACATACTATAACTACTTCTTGCTTTTTCTTGTTCACCTGTTTTAAAAACTGTGTATCCTACATCACCTAAAATACTTAAAGCTTCACCTTTTTTAAACTTCCATTTTAAAGAGCTCTCTCCATCTTTATATTTTTCCTTAGATATTGATATAGAATCTTTTACATCTACCTTTATATTTTTAGGCATTTCATTTTCAAATTGATATACTTTTAGATCTTTAGCGTATAAAACTCCTGTTAACATAATCGCTCCTAATACAATTTTTTTCATTTTACTCCCCCTCTTACCAATATATAAACTCTATAAAAAAACTAGGTAATTCTACCTAGTTTTTTTATGTTTTTATTTAACACTATTGTAGTGGTTGTAGCCTTGTTGTACTATCTCTTTTGCTCTTTCAATGCCATTTTGTTGAATTCTACTCATATAAGTATCCCAATCTGTATCTACATCTGAAACACCTAAAATCCATTTTTGCATATATTCCTCTGTTGTTTGATTTACAAGTGCCATAATTTTATCCAACTCTTTTATATCTTTTGGACTATATTTTAATATAGGTAAAGGTCTCTTTGTATTTCCATCCTTCATATACATTTCAAAACCTTGTTTTGCAATATCATTTGAATATTGGAATTCATATTCAGCATCTTGTTGTACTCCTGGTCCTGAAACTTGAGCTCCAACCTCTTGTAAAACTTTTAAAGGTCCTTTTCCATCTGGATTTTTTAATACATAATCTGTAAATACTGGTTTCCCATCTACCATTGTATAATGCTTTCCTTCAATACCAAAGTTCCAAGTTCTTCTTCCCTCTTCAGAGAACCACCAATCCATAAACTTAATAGCTTGCTCTGGATTCTTTGAAGCTGCTGATATTCCCCAACCAATCTCTGGAGTTGTATTTCTTCCCACTGTTACACTCTTCACTCCATCTTTTATCTGTATTGGTTCCATTGGATAAAATTCAAATCCTGGTATTTGTCCTGTTGATAAGCTATTATAACTAGCTGTACTTCCAAACCAGTCTAAAGTCATTCCCCCCATATTTGTTGGTAAAACTGCATCTCTTGCTCCCCAACCTCTAGTGAAAACCTCTTTATCTATAAGACCTTTTTTATACCAATCTGCCGATAATTTAACTGCTTCTTTAAAATTTGGATCTAAAGTTGCAAAAGTAACTTGATCATTTTCTACATAAAATGTTTTATATGGTCTTGCACCAAAAATTCCTGTTAAGTTATTTAATGCCGCTTGAATATTTCCACGTACAAAAATTCCAACTTCATCTTTTCTTCCATTTCCGTTGGCATCCTGCTCTTTAAATATTGTTAAAGCATTCTCAGTCTCTTCTAATGTTTTTGGAACTGGTAATCCAAACTTTTTTAACCAATCAGTTCTTATGAAAAGTCCAGATGATACACTAAGTTTATCTAAATCATAATATGTTGGAATTGCATAAATTTTTCCGTCTAATGAGTACATATCTTTTCTATACAAAGGATTTTCCTCTATAAACTTCTTTATATTTGGTGCATGCTTATCTATTAAATCATTTAAAGGAATCATTCCTCCATCGCTACCTAACTTCTCTAAATCTGGAACTCTATAAGCTATAATATCTGAGAAATCATTAGAAGCTAGCATAAGATTGTAAGCTTGCGTAGAATCTGTATTATTTTTAGATGCGTATGATTTTATTTTCACTCCTGTTGCTTCTTCAGCTTTTTTATAAACTTCCCACTCATCACTTAAAGGCATTCCATTGAAAACTAGAAACACAGAAAGATTCTTATCTTTTCCTTTTGCTGTTCCTGCATCTTTAGAGTCTTTATCATTTGAGCATCCATTAAACATAAGCGCTGATAAAAGTAACGCTCCCATTGCTATTTTTCTCTTCATTATAACTTTCTCCCCTTATTTATTATCTAACTAACCATCCACCATCTATAGCTAGAATATGTCCATTTACATAATCTGCTGCCTTTGATGCTAAGAATATCGCTCCCCCTACAAGGTCTGAAGTTTGCCCCCATCTTCCTGCTGGTATTCTTCCTAATATCT
>OGWY01000023.1_pt1 | contig 99956 bp, 117 predicted proteins | sample 1576121 | NCBI WGS metagenome assembly OGWY01 (sample SAMEA3541543, study PRJEB24748) | human gut metagenome | biome: human gut; feature: human-associated habitat; material: faeces | place: China | collected 2012 | reverse complement strand
ATGCCAGCGGCAGGTCAATTAGGGTGGAACCGCGGTCAACTCCGTCCCTTTCCAGGGAACGGAGTTTATTTATTTTTAGGAGGCTAGTAAAATGGCAAATGTTAAAGTAACCTTAAAAGATGGCAGTGTAAAAGAAGTTGCTGCCGGAACGACATTGCTGGAAGTAGCAAAAGGTTTGTCGCAGAAACTTGGCAAACAGGCGCTTTTGGCTGTGGTAGACGGTGTGAATAAAGATTTGACAGATAAATTGGAGCATGATGCATCAGTTGAATTTGTTGTTCCTGAAAGCTCTGAAGGACTGCATGCGATTCGCCATACGGCGGCACATATCATGGCCCAGGCAATTCAACACTTGTTCCCCGATACTAAATTTGCTATCGGACCTGCTATTGCTAATGGTTTTTATTATGATTTAGACAGCGAGCATGTTTTTGTCCCGGAAGATCTGATTGCTATTGAAAAAGAAATGGCTAAGATCGTTAAAGCCAATCTTCCGCTTGTACGCAGTGAATTGCCGCGCAGTGAAGCGTTGAAAATGTTTGCAGACAAAGATGAAAAATATAAGGTCGAACTGATCAATGATCTGCCTGAAGATGCAGTTATCAGCACTTATACGCAGGGGGATTTCACAGACTTATGCGCAGGGCCGCATTGTCCGTCGACCGGCAGGGTAAAAGCTTTTAAACTGCAAAGTATTGCCGGCGCTTACTGGCGTGGTGATGAAAAAAATAAAATGCTGCAGCGTATTTACGGCACTGCTTTTCCTAGTAAGGAAGAACTGGACGCTTATCTGCATATGCTTGAAGAAGCTGCCAGACGTGATCATCGAAAACTTGGCAAAGAGCTGGATCTGTTCAGTATCATGGAAGAAGGTCCTGGATTCCCGTTTTTCCATCCCAATGGCATGGTAATCCGCAACGAGCTGATCAATTATTGGCGTGAAGTGCACAGACGTTATGGTTATCAGGAAATCAAAACTCCGATGATTTTGTCCCGTAAGTTATGGGAGACTTCTGGACACTGGGACCATTACCGTGAAAATATGTATGTTACTGAGATCGATAACGAAGATTACGCTATCAAACCCATGAATTGCCCCGGTGGTATGCTGGTCTATAAAACTCATCCGCATAGCTACAGGGAATTACCGATCCGTGCCGGCGAGCTTGGACTGGTACATCGTCATGAATTGTCCGGTGCTTTGCATGGCTTGTTCCGTGTGCGCTGCTTTACGCAGGATGATGCTCATATTTTTATGATGCCGAGCCAGATCAAAGACGAGATCCAAAATGTTATTCGTTTATTTGACGAGGTTTATGCAACCTTTGGGCTGAAATATCATGCCGAGCTTTCGACCCGCCCGGAAGATTCAATGGGTGATGCCGAAACCTGGGAAACTACAACTAATGCTTTGAAGAGCGCAATGGAAGATTTTGGACTTGATTATGTTATCAATGAAGGCGACGGAGCTTTCTATGGCCCTAAGATCGACTTTCATCTGACAGATTCTATCGGTCGTACATGGCAGTGCGGCACTATTCAGCTGGATATGCTGCTGCCAGAAAAATTTGATTTGACCTATACCGGCGAAGACGGTTTGAAGCATCGTCCGGTTATGATCCATCGTGTGGTTTATGGTTCTATAGAGCGTTTTATCGGTATCCTGATTGAGAACTATGCCGGTGCTTTTCCTGCCTGGCTTGCTCCCTGCCAGGTGCGTGTAATGCCGATTACCGACAAGCATTATGAGTATGCTAAAAAATTGAGTGATGAAATGTTTAAATTGGGGCTGCGCGTTTATCTTGACGATCGTAACGAAAAAATCGGTTATAAGATTCGTGAAGCACAGCTGCAGAAAGTTCCGTATATGCTTGTTATCGGTGATAAAGAAGTTGAAGACGGTACAGTTGCTGTGCGCCGCCGCGGCGAAGGAGATATCGGAGCTATGAAGCAGGAAGATTTTATTGCCATGCTGCAAGAAGAAATTGCCGATAAAAAATAATCAGATATGAATGTCGTGCTAGATAAGCGGCAACGGAAATAGATAATAATTATTGAAAAAACGAATGAAAAGTGTTATAATATACCCAGTAAAAACGGCATTTTAAGCTGTTAAGGAGGATGTTATCATGAATAAAAAAGTTTATAAGGTTTTTAATGAACAAGTCCAGGCTGAATTGTATTCTGCATATATGTATCTTGCGATGAGCCTGGATATGGAAGCTAAAAATTATAAAGGTATGGCTAAATGGCTTTATCTGCAATATGAAGAAGAACGTGAACACGCTTTGCGCTTCGTAAAATTTATGCAGGACTGCGGTGTGCAGCCTCAGCTTCTGCAGATTAATATGCCGGCGGCTGATTACAGTACCCCTCTGAATTTGTTCAAAAAAGTTTTAGAGCATGAAAAATATGTTACTTCCCGTATTTATGATATGTATGAAGTAGCTTTGAAAGAAAAAGATTACGCGGCTCAAAGTTGTCTTAAATGGTTTATCGATGAGCAGGTAGAAGAAGAAGCCAATGCTTCTGAGATTGTTGAAAAGCTGGAAATGATCGGCGATAATATTTCCGGATTGTTTTATCTTGACGGACAGCTGGGAGCAAGAAAAGATTAATAAATATGTTGACACAAAGTTAACATTATGATATTATATCCAAGTAACAAAGCAGAAGCCGCTCGCTTCTCACCTTGCAGCAAAAGCTCGACAGGGTCGGATATGATTTTCAGCGCGGGCAGTATTATCTGCTCGCGTTTTTTATTTAATTTTGGAGGTGAACGGTTATTAGCAAAGAAAGCTTGCGTATCAATGAAGAAATTCGGGCACGGGAAGTGCGCGTTATTGCCGGTGAAGGCGAACAGCTGGGTATTATGTCCGGTCGTGATGCTTTGCAGCTGGCGCAGGAAAGACATCTTGATTTAGTGGAGATCGCTCCTACAGCGAAACCTCCGGTGTGCCGGATTATGGATTACGGCAAGTATCGTTACGAGCAGCAAAAACGAGATAAAGAAGCTCGTAAAAAGCAAAAGACCTTTGATATCAAAGAAGTCAAATTGCGCCCCGGTATTGAGGATCATGACTTCGGCGTCAAATTCAAAAATGCAGTGCGATTCCTGGAAGACGGCGACAAAGTAAAAGTCACCATCATGTTCCGTGGCCGCGAATTATCGCATCCTGAGCTTGGCGAAGTGTTGCTCAAAAAAATGGCTGAACAGCTCAAAGACATGGCTGTCATTGAGCGTGCACCTAAATTAGAAGGCAGAAACATGATTATGATTGTTGCGCCTAAAGCTACCAAATAAGGAGGACTTAACAATGCCTAAAATGAAAACCCGCAGAGCTGCTGCTAAACGTTTTAAAAAGACTGGTACCGGTGAATTCAAACGTGCTAAAGCTTTTAAAAGCCATATTCTTGAACATAAATCTCCTTCCCGCAAGAGAAACTTGCGTAAGGCTGCACTTGTTCACAAAACTGATCATGAACGCGTAGCAAAAATGCTGCCGTACGCATAATAGATAAGGGAGGCTGACTATAATGGCAAGAATTAAAGTGGGCGTTACTGCTCATCGTCGTCATAAAAAAATCTTAAAACTGGCTAAAGGCTATCGCGGTTCTAAACATTTGCTGTTCAAAAAAGCTAATGAAACTGTTATGAAAGCTTTGAGCTATGCTCGTCGTGACCGTCGTGCTAAAAAACGCGAATTCCGTCGTTTGTGGATCGCTCGTATCAACGCTGCTACCCGTGCTAACGGCATGAGCTACAGCCGTTTCATGAATGGTCTGGCTAAAGCTGGTATTGAAATGAACCGTAAAGTTTTGGCTGATATGGCTATTTATGATGCAGCTGCTTTCACCAAACTGGTAGAAGCTGCTAAAGCTGCTCTGTAAGAATTACTGCTTACAGTACAAATGAATTGAATTGCTGCTGCGGCAATAAAAAACAGTGTAAGTCTTAGGACTTACACTGTTTTATTTTAAGTTGTTATTTAATGTTATTAAGGATAGTAACTAATTCACCAGCGCTGATATCACCGGCAACAGGAGTAATAATACCTTTGCCTGCGATTTTTACAGTGCCGCCCTCAGCATAGGCATTTTGAGTATTCTGACCTGCATGATAGATCGCTGCAAGATTGCCTGCTACGAAGTAAGAACGCTGCATACCGCTCATATTGCCTGCAGCAGCCGGTGTCATAAAGGTCTTTCCGTTAATTTTCACTTCGCCGCTGTTAGCGTCAACAGTAACTTTGCCGTTACTGTATTCGGTAAGCTTTTTGGAATAATTATTGCGGCGGTCGCTGTCTTTCGGATGAGTAGACGGGTTGAGTATGTCGCTGAGAACATCTTTTTTAGAGCTGTCGCTGGAGCTTTCGATAACTGCCTGCCAAACAGCTGCAGGAGCGCCTACATTATAACCGGCATCAGCCATATAAGTGAAGGCGATATTGTCAGCTTCCCATTCGTTGGGTTTGGTAACGCCGGTGTTTTTGGCATGGACTGCTACTACTTGTGCTGCCAGACCGTTAGCACCGCCGATTTCAGAGCCTACAGTTTTCATCACGAAGTCAACGGACATCTTTTTCTTTGCGCCTTTGATTGGATGTTCTTTCTGACCGTGTACAAGCTCATGGGCGATAACGGCCGCCAGTTTATCTTCATTGTAGTCCAGGAACCAGAAAGCGCCGATATTTACGGACATATTGTGCCCTAATGCACAGTAAGCATTGAAAAATTCCTGATTATTAACGAAATAATTATATGGTTTACTATTGATGGTTGCGTCGCTTTTGGCGATGGCCGGGGTCATACGCTGCATAATGCGGCCAAGCATGGCATTGGCATTATAATCGCTGTTGACGCCGTCTTCCTGTTTCAGGGCTTCGAACAGCTCATGGCGGCCTTCGTTATCATAATAATTCAGTGCCTTGTTGATTTCCTGCTGTTCCTTGGCGGCGCCTACGGCTTTGCCGGCAATACTGCCAAGGTTGATGGCTTCAGCCTGCTGTGGCAGAGTAAAGCTCAGTACTGATACGGCTAAAAGAGCCGCACCTACTATTATTTTAGATTTTTTAAACATTGATATCCCCCTTTGTGTATATTCTGTGAACTATTATAGCAAACAAAATGGTAAAAGCAAAGTTTTGTTTAAGGAATATTTTTAAGATAAAAAGAATTTTGCTTAATTTTTACGTCAGCAGTATAATTTAAGGTAAGTTTTTTATGAAGCAGTAGATAAAGACAAGATTTCTTTTGATGAAAATGAGGGAACCATATGGAACAGGTTTTAACTAAGGCACTGGCGTTTGTAGCCGTTATTGCCTTAGGTTATTTCTTAAAGAAGCGCGGCTTTTTTAAACCGCATGACTATGAACTTATTGCCAAAATAGTCTTAAATATTACGCTGCCATGTGCCGTTATTACCAGCTTTGCAGCTTTTAAAATGGATTATACGCTGTTTATATTGACTCTGATCGGTTTTTGTGGAAATTTGCTGATGATTGCCTGGGGATTTATATTGACGCGTTATCAGACGAATGCGGCAAAGATTTTTTACGTATTTAATCTGGCCGGTTATAATATCGGCTGTTTTACTTTACCGTTTGCACAAAGCTTTTTGGGCCCTTTCGCTGTAGTAGCTACTTGTATGTTTGATGTGGGTAATTCGATTATGTGTACTGGCGGAACTTATGCTCTGACCAGTGGGCTGGTGCATACAGGTGAAAAATACGAGCCTGTGAATCTGCGCAGTATAGCTGCTAAACTTCTTGTATCTGTGCCTTTTGTTGTTTATATGCTGATGTTGGTCTGTGCGGTACTACAGCTGCATTTACCTCAGCCTGTTTATACTCTTACTGGTCTTATCGGCGGTGCCAATACTTTTTTATCGATGCTGATGATCGGAATGATGTTTGAAATGACGTTGGATTTAGATAAGCTGAAGCAAGTGCGAGAGGTAGTGCTGTACCGTTATGTTTTTGGAATTGCCCTGGCATGGCTTTGTTTTTATCATGTGCCGCTGAGTGCAGAGGTCAAGGAAGTACTGACGCTGGTTTTTTTGGCGCCTTCTACGGCTATCGGCCCGATCTTTATTGCCAGAATGGGCGGTAATGTGGAACTGGCCGGTTTTGCTAATTCCATAACTATTGTGCTCAGTATTATTTTGATGACGCTGTTTTTTACATTTCTGCACATTTGATTTGTAATTAAATAAAGCGGTCTTTTAGTAAGCAAGTAAAATTGACAAGCATAAAGTAATGAGAGTAAACTTGATTTATATTCAATAAGTAATATTTAGCGGCTTTTGTCAGGATGGTGAAAAATTTGTTGTTTTTGATCAATTTATTGCACAAATGGTTAAAGCTGCTTAATAGCAGTTTGAATGGCAGCCAGATGGTGGCGTTTACTTTTGCCATGCTTATCTTATGCGGTTCACTGCTGTTGATGCTGCCAATGGCCAGTGCTGACGGCAGCAGTATGCGTTTTATCGACGCTTTGTTTACAGCGACCTCTACTTCATGCGTAACAGGACTTGTTGTTGTAGATACAGGGCATTATTTTTCCTGGTTTGGAAAATTAGTGATGATCGTTCTCATTCAGATCGGTGGATTGGGCATTATGACTCTGACCACCTTACTGAGCGTGGCGGTTGGTAAAAGGATCAATCTGAGAGAAAGGCTGTTTATTCAGGAATCGCTTAATCTGAATGAACCTTCCGGGGTAGTACGGTTGTCGTTAAATGTTGTTAAATACGCTTTGACGATCGAATTTATTTTTGGGACTATTCTGGCCTGGCATTTTTATTCTGCTTTGGACATGGGGCTTACAGGTATTGCCTGGGGTTACTGGCATGCTATATCGGCTTTTTGCAATGCCGGGTTTGACTTGTTTGGAGATTATGCCAGTCTGACAGGGCATTATAACGATATAACTCTGAATTTGTGTATTATGGCGCTGATAACCATCGGTGGTATTGGTTTTACGGTTTTGGATGATCTGCGTCGTAACCGGAAATGGAAGAAGCTGCGTTTGCACAGTAAAATAGTGCTGACGGCCAGCGCGATCCTGACTTTTGGCGGTACTCTGGTGATCTTGGCTTTGGAATATACGAATCCGGCTACTCTTGGCGGCATGCCCAACGAATTGGACAAATGGATGGCGGCTGCTTTTCAGGCGGTTACCTGCCGCACTGCCGGGTTTAATACGATCGATTTGACTGATATGCGGGCCAGTTCTCTGTTTTTTATGGTTCTTTTAATGGGTATCGGTGCTTCGCCGACGTCTACTGGCGGTGGTATGAAAACGACAACTGTGCTCGTTCTGCTGGTATCGACGTGGGGACTTCTGCATGGCAAGCGTGATACGGTGCTGTTTGACAGGAGGATAGCTTCGGAAACAGTCGATAAAGCTTATAATGTTTTTACAGTTTGCCTGTTGTGGATGCTTGGAGCGTATTTTCTGCTCCTGATCTGCGATGGTGGGCTGCATCGGGCGGATTACGTTTTATTTGAAGTGGTTTCTGCATTTGCGACTGTTGGTCTGGGAGTTGGGATTACGCCAGACTGGAACGACTGGGGCAAACTGATTCTGGTTTTGACTATGTATGCCGGACGTATCGGCGTGCTGACCTTTGTTTTATCCTTCCTTCATTCTAAAGATGATAAGATCAGATATCCTTCGGAAAATATTATGATTGGTTAAAGGCGGTAACGATAATGATTAAAAAACAACGTGAAAAACAATATGCTGTTTTCGGGTTAGGGCGTTTTGGTACGAGTGTAGCATTGACACTTAACGAACTTGGTTATCAGGTCATGGGTGTTGATACTGATGAAGATAATGTTCAGCGTCTGGCACATGAGCTGACTCATGTTGTAACGGCAGATTCTTCTGATGAACGTACGCTGCGTTCTTTGGGCGCTCAGAATTTTGATGTGGCAGTCGTGGCGATCGGGGATTTGGAAGCGAATATGCTGACGACCTTACTGCTTAAGGAAATTGGTGTTCCTGTGGTTGTCGTTAAAGCTATCAATCAGGTTCATGGAAAAATGCTCAAAAAAATCGGCGCTGATAAGATCGTTTACTCGGAACGTGATATGGGACAGCGTGTAGCGCATAACCTTATTTCCAACAGCATCGTCGATTATATCGAACTGTCTGATACCATCAGCTTGATGAGTATCACTGTGCCGCCAAGTCTGGCAGGGAAAAACCTGATCGAATCCAATCTGCGTAGCCGCTATAATGTCAATATCGTGGCGATCAAGCACGGCAGTGAAACTCTGGTCAATCCCGATCCCAAAATGGTACTTAACCTCGGCGATGAAATGATCATTATCGGTGAGCATAGTAATATTAAAGCACTGGAGGAAGTGGTCTGATGAAAGAATTGAGCAGCGTAAGTAATCCAATCGTTAAAGCTGCCGCAGAGCTGAAACAAAAAAAATATCGGACAGAACAGCAGGCTTTTTTAGTGGAGGGAATGCGATCGGTGGAGGAAGCTGTAAACTGTGGTATAGTGAAACAGCTTTTTGTGCTTAAAGGAACTAAAACTGCTTCGGCAAGGCAGGCCGCTATTATAGCAGCGGCTGCGGCAGAAGGAGTTGAATTGTATGAGGTTACCGAACCTGTAATGAAAAAAATTGCCGACACAGAAACGCCGCAGGCTCTGACTGCCGTTGTTGCCAGACAAAGTGCGGCCTTAGAGGAACTGGCTGCAGCCGGTGGTATTGTGCTCGTATTAGACCGCATCGGCGATCCTGGTAATCTGGGAACGATGATTCGTACTGCTGATGCGGCAGGTATCAGCGGCATAGTACTACTGGCTGGCTGTACTGATATTTTTGCACCGAAAGCAGTACGTTCTACAATGGGATCACTGCTGCATATACCGGTAGCTGAAGGTATATGCGAAGCAGACTTTATCAGCTGGGCACGTAAGAACGGTTATGAAATAACGGTAACTTGCCTGGAAAATGCAGACAGTTTATATCAAACAGATTTACAGGGCCCGGTAGCAGTTGTTGTCGGCAGCGAAGCAGAGGGTGTTTCAGACGGCTTGCTGGAAGCAGCCGTAAAAAAAGTTTTTATCCCGATGGAAGGGCAGGCCGAATCGTTGAATGCTGCTGTGGCAGCTGGAATCGTTATGTTTGAATGTCTGCGGCAACGGCTTGCAGGTAAAGGCAAGTTGTGATAAAATAAGTAACGTTAATTGAATACGCCCCATTTTTTCGACACTATGACCGAGAGAGTACGCCAGACGTGCGATACAGAGAGCGAGGCCACGGCTGCAAGCCTTGCGATACACTAAAGCGGAAGTTCACTCGTGAGTGTTTGCGCTGAAGGCTTTGGTTTGTAGGCGCAACGTCAGTCGCGTTAAGACAGCAGAGTACAAATTAGGGTGGTACCGCGGAAGCATAACTTTCGCCCCTTACCAGGGGCGGGAGTTTTATTTTTTTATAGGAGGAAGAATATGAGAGAAGAATTGCAGGCACTTAAGGAACAAGCGCTGGCAGAGCTGGGAGCAGTAACGACTCCAGACGAACTCAAAGATTTGCGCATCAAATATTTGGGTAAAAAAGGCCCGATGACAGAAATTCTGCGCGGTATGGGCGCACTGCCGGCAGAGGAAAGACCGAAAATCGGACAAATCGTCAACGAAGTAAAAAGCGCCTTGGAAACGGCTATCAATGCCAAAACCGAGGTTTTAGAAGCAGAGTCCTTAAAAGCAAGGCTGGCAAATGAAAAAGTGGACATTACTTTGCCTGGACGCACACAAAACTGCGGGCATCTGCATCCGGTGACACTGACACTGCGCGAGATCAAAAAGATTTTTATGCGGATGGGGTTTGATGTCATGGAAGGCCCTGAGATAGAAAGCGATTATTATAACTTTGAAGCTTTGAACCTGCCGCAGGATCATCCGGCACGGGATATGCAGGATACATTTTATATTACTGAAAAATTTTTGCTGCGTACCCAGACTTCCCCTGTGCAGGCTCGTACAATGCAGGCCTGTGAGCCTGACACACCGATCAGGATGATCGCCCCTGGAACAGTTTACCGCAACGATTATGATGCTACTCATTCTCCGATGTTTCATCAGGTAGAAGGTTTGGTACTTGGTGAAAATATCAGCCTTGCTGATTTAAAGGGGACGCTGGAAACCTTTTGTAAAGAGATGTTCGGCGGCAGTGTGGAGATACGCTTGCGTCCCAGTTATTTCCCCTTTACGGAACCAAGTGCCGAAGTAGATATTTCCTGCGTTATCTGTGGCGGCAAAGGCTGCCGCGTCTGCAAGAATTCAGGCTGGCTCGAGATTTTGGGTTCAGGTATGGTTCATCCCAATGTGCTGCGGATGAGCGGTTACGATCCGGATAAAATTAATGGTTATGCTTTTGGAATGGGTGTTGAACGCATCGCTATGCTTAAATACGGCATTGACGATCTGCGCTTATTCTTTGAAAATGATTTGCGGTTTATCCGCCAGTTCAAATAAGGAGGAAGATTATGTTAGCATCTATTGACTGGTTAAAAAAATATGTTGATATTAATGTCACTCCTGAAGAGTTGGCTGAAAAACTGACACGCGTAGGTTTGGAAGTTGAAAGTGTGAACTATCTGGGAGCGGGGTTGGAAGGCGTTGTTACCGGCAAAGTAACACAGATTGAGCGGCATCCTAATTCTGATCATTTGTGGATTTGTATGATGGATTACGGCAGCGGTGAGATCGTACAGATTCTGACTGGTGCGCAAAATGTCCATCAAGACGATATCGTACCGGTTGCAGTTGTTGGGTCGCAGCTTCCCAGTGGGATGAAGCTTAAAAAAGCAAAAATGCGCGGACTTGATTCTTTTGGAATGTTGTGCAGCGCTGAAGAGCTGGGCATTGATGCTAAGCTTTTGCTGCCGGAACAGCGCAATGGTATTTTCATCCTGCCGCCGGATACACCGATTGGCGTAGATATAAAAAAGGTTTTGGGACTGGATGACGTGGTGTTGGATATTGACCTGACCGCCAACCGCGGTGATTGTACAAATATCATTGGTCTGGCACGTGAAGCTGCTGCTGTTTTGGGTACGGAATTCAGAATGCCAGATATGAGCGTACAGGAAACTGCCGGCGGCAATGCTGCCGAAATGGCGAAAGTAGATGTGCAGGCGGCGGATCTGTGCAGTCGTTTTGCTGTGCGGATATTGAAAAATATTAAAATCGGTCAGTCGCCGGAGTGGATGCAGAAACATCTGCGTGCCTGCGGTATGCGTCCCATCAGTAATGTTGTCGACGTGACTAACTATGTAATGCTTGAATTAGGGCAACCGATGCATGCCTATGATTATGACAGGGTCAGTGGACATACGCTGATCGTTCGGCGTGCTGCTGAAGGTGAGAAGCTGGTGACGCTGGATAATCAGGAGCGGAGTCTTGATTCCAGCATGATCACTATTGCTGATACTGAACATGCGGTAGGCCTGGGCGGTGTTATGGGTGGTTTGGAAACAGAAGTTACTGCCGATACCGTAAATGTTATGTTAGAGGCCGCTACTTTTAACGGACCTTCGATTCGCCGTACTTCGAAAGCATTGGGATTACGCAGCGAAGCGTCAGGGCGCTTCGAGCGCGGTGTTGATACCGTGCTGACTCATAATGCGCTTAATCGTGCAGCACATTTGCTGGAACAGATGGGTGCCTGCGAGACTGTCTGCGGTATCGTAGAAGCTTATCCGACTGAGGCGCAGCCGGCTGTTGTTAAAGTTAATCCGTCTGCTATCAATACCCGCATTGGTGTAGAGATAGAGACAGGGGAAATGATTTCTATTCTGCAGAAGCTTCAGTTCGAAGTACATGAGGAAGGAGAAGATCTGGTCGTTACAGCGCCCAGCTGGCGTTATGATGTGACCTGTGATGCTGATATCAGTGAAGAGATCGCGCGTATGCATTCGTATGACAAGATTGCCTCACATATGCCTGCTCTGCCTTTGGTACAGGGGCGTCAGGATGTGATTGAGGACGTACGCGATAGTGTGGAGGATTATTTGGCTTCGGTCGGACTGAGTGAGGTTATGACTTACAGTTTTATCCATCCATGTTCTTTTGACAAGCTGGAATTACCTGCAGATGATGAACGCCGTCGGTTTATTGAAGTAATGAATCCTATCAGCGATGAATTCAAAGTTATGCGCACTACTTTAGTACCAAGTATTTTAAGTACAGTTGCTTATAATTTGGCACGTCAAAGTGAAAGTGTCAAAATTTTTGAAGTCGGGCGCACTTATCTGCCGAAAGCGCTGCCTTTGACAGAGTTCCCGGTTGAAAAGCGTGTATTGTGCGCTGCAATGAGCGGTAAACGTAATGTGTTAAACTGGACTGAGGGAAAAGATAATGTAGACTTTTATGATATGAAAGGTGTCGTAGAAGGGCTTTTGAGCAAATTACAGGTCACTGATTACAAGCTGATACTGGCAACACAGCCATATCTGCATCCGGGAAAGAGCTGCGCAATCGAATATCAGGGAGAGCTGATTGGTTATTTCGGTGAAGTGCATCCCACGGTTGCTGCTAACTTTGAACTGAGCAGTGAAACCTATGTTCTGGAGCTGGCAATCGAACCTTTGGTCGCTGCTGCTGTTAAGGTGCCTAAATATAAACATCTGCCTAAATTCCCCGGTACTTCGCGTGATATAGCTGTCGTTGTACCGTTGGAAGTAAGTATGCGCGAGCTTGAAGGCGTGATTCGCGCTAATGCAGGCGAGCTTTTGACTGATGCAAAGGTGTTTGATGTGTATACCGGTAAGCAGGTAGCAGACGGCTGTAAATCCATGGCCTTTAATCTTACTTTCCAGGCCGGTGATCGTACCTTGACTGATACGGAGATAGATACGGTAATTAAAAATGTAGTTGATAAAGTAGGAGAAGAATATAAAGCTAAATTAAGAGCCTGATAAATGATTTTTTAACAGCCCTTTATAAATAAGGGCTGTTTTTTCGTAAATAATAAAACTGCATCGGCTATCGTCAAAGGTGTTATAATGGAATTGTATGAAAGAAGGTGCATTTTATGAAAATCATTGACGCGCATATGCATTATTATGATATAGACAAGTTTTATGAGGTCGCAGAAAATGCAGGACATGAAAATACTGCGGCTTGTTGGCAGCAGATATGCCAAGAGAATAATATTGTTTTTGCTGTGGCGATGGGTAATTCTGAAGATGCGCCCAGTCGTTACGGCGGCAGTACACCGAGACTGATTAATCTAAGTGGTCCTTTTGATGAGAAAAATTATAACCAGCCTCTTTCAATGGGGTATTGTTTAGGCGTCAAAAGTGAAGATATTACACTGGCAAATGCTGAAAAAACAGCTCAGGAATTTGAGCACTATTTGAGTGATCCTCATTGTCTGGGCATAAAGTTTTATCCAGGTTACCGGCCTGTATTTATTTATGATGAACGTCATTATCCGCTGTTTGAATTGGCCCGGCATTATAATGTGCCTGTGGCAGTGCATACAGGCGATACAGCAACGCCTGCTGCTAAACTGCGTTATGCCCACCCGTTGACGGTGGATGAGGTAGCTGCTGATTTCCCGGACGTGCAGTTTGTTATCTGTCACTGCGGAAATCCATGGCTGCTTGACGCAACTGAGGTGGCTACGAAAAATGATAATGTAGCTGTAGATCTGTCCGGTTTACTGGAAGGAATACCGGGGCCGCATTTTTATAGGCAGAATCAGGGTTATTTTGATTATTTGGGTATGTGGCTGCGTTATATGAACCGCTGGGACAAATTGATGTATGGCAGTGATTGGCCGTTAATCAATATTCCTGATTATATAGCGATAATGCGTCAACTGATCCCGGAAGAACATCAGGAAGCATTTTTTTACAGCAATGCTTTGCGGGTTTATAGTCGTATACAGAAAATTTTATAAAATCTACAAAAATCCTATTTGCGTATGCAAATAGGATTTTTTTGTATTAACGTAGATTTTACAAGGGTTTGTTAATATTTATGAGTGCTAAATTATGAAGAATGTGGTATAATATATACGTTTTTTTATGAGCTTTTTTGAGTTTTGAATGTGAGGTAGATGGGAATGGAACTTATATATATAACTCTTGCTGTGTATGGTATGGGTGCCGCTACGGCACTGTTTCCTAAAAAAATGGAGATGGCGGCACATTACTGTGCGGTTTTGGCAGCAGTATTTGGCAGCGGAGCTCTGCTGTATCAGTCTGCGGCTTATCTAATGCAGGGAAGTGGGAGCCTGCTGAGCGGCAGCTGGGCATTTTTTACTTTCAATGCTGATCGGTGGAGCGCAGTTTTTTTATTGATTACGGGCTTGGCAGGAACAGTGACGAGCATTTATGCTTGGGGTTATGCTAAAAGCTATCTGGGTAAAAGGCTGAGACTTTTGGGCGGACTCTGGAATGCATTTTTGCTTTCTATGGTGCTGGTTTTACTGGCTGCTGATGTTTTCAGTTTTTTACTGGCTTGGGAGCTGATGGCCGTAGTAAGCTTTCTGCTGGTCAACCACGAAGCTGAAAAAAAAGCTGCACATAATGCAGCGTATCAATATTTGGTTATGACCCATATCGGAACAGCGGCAATCATGATTGCTTTTTTGATGATAGGCAGTCAGGCAGGGTCTTTAGATTTTGCTGTGCTCGGTCAGGGAGTGTTGAGTGATAATGTTCGTAATGCGGCGTTTATCACTGCTTTTGCCGGTTTTGCATTAAAAGCGGGGTTATTGCCGCTGCATGTGTGGCTGCCTAATGCGCATCCTGCTGCACCAAGTCATGTTTCGGCGCTGATGAGCGGCGTTATGCTGAAAATAGCCTTATATGGTTTCGGACGTTTTGTTTTTCAGTTTCTTGGCCCGATGGAATTCTGGTGGGGGGCTTTTGTGCTGGTGGTAGGTCTGCTATCAGCAGTTTTGGGTGCTTTATATGCACAGATGGAAAAAGACATCAAAAGGATCTTAGCATATTCATCTGTAGAAAATATGGGGATTATTTTCGGAGCTTTTGGTTGTGGGATGGTACTTATGACAACGCCACGGCATGACTATGCATTAATTGGTTTTTTGGCCGCTGTTGTACATTCCTTGAACCACTCGGTGATGAAATCACTGTTGTTTATGTCGGCAGGGGCTGTAATGCATGCTACCGATAGTAAGGATATTGAAAAAATGGGTGGCTTGGGTAAATTGATGCCATGGACTGCGGTTTTTACACTGGTAGGTTCGATGGGTTTGTCTGCCCTGCCTCTGACAGGTGGTTTTGTGGGGGAGTGGCTCGCACTGCAGAGTTTTGTTACTTTGGCCGGCAGCAGTGAAGGACAGGGGCTGCGGCTTTTAGGAGCACTGGCTTTTGTTCTGTTCGGTTTAGCAAGTGCTTTAGCAGTTGGTTGCTTTGTGCGTCTTTATGGAGTAGTTTTTTTGGGACGGAATCGAAGCAGGCTCGTAGAACGTGCTCACGAAAGCGATTGGTCGATGCGTTTGGGAATGGGGTTGGCGGCAATATTGGTATTGCTGCTTGGTATTGTCCCGGGGCCGGTAGTCGCTGTGCTGCAAACGGCAGTGCAGAACCAGCAAACTCTTTGGCGCAGTTTTGCAGATATGCAGAAGGTTTGGTGGTTTGGCAGCGGAAGTTATGCAGTTTATGCACCGTTACTGCTATTGACAGTATTGTCGGTTGTTTTACTGGCTGTGGCCCTTATGACCTGCGGCGATAAAAGCTTTGTTCATCGTGAAGTTACTTGGAACTGCGGTACTTATCCTACAGCGCGCCAGCAATATTCAGCTACTGGTTTTTCCAAGCCGCTCCGCCGGGCTTTTGATTTTTTGCTGAAGCCAAAGCGAACGGCAACCTATCTGAAAAAGGGCAATCCGTATTTTGGGCGGCAGCTGGAATATAAATTATCGATCCCGGATCAGTTTACAGAAAAGCTATATGTACCGATTCAGCACTATATGGTCTGGTCTGCTTCTTTTCTGCGTCGTATTCAGCAGGGCAGCGTACGTCTGTATATCAGTTATGTAATGGTGGCTATGCTTTTGGTTTTGATTTGGGGGGCGATGTAAATGGCTATGCATATTTATGATTTGGGCTGGATGCTGGCACAAGTGTTGCTGCTTTTGTGCAGCGCTCCTTTAGTTGCCGGTATCATAAAAAAAGTGAAAGCCTTGCTGCAGAATCGTATCGGTTCCAGTATTTTCCAGGAATATTTCGATCTTTATAAATGGTGGCAGAAGCCTACAATACTTACGCCTTATACCAGTCTGGTTTTTATTATTGCGCCGCTGGTATATTTTGCCAGTGTAGTAGTGGCAGCGGCGATGCTGCCTAACTTTTTTGGAACTCAATTCAGTTTTGGAGATGTCTTTGTTTTTATTGGTGTTCTAACGCTGGGGCGCTTTTTTATGACTTTATCGTCTCTGGATACGGCTACGGCGTTTGGCGGCATGGGCGGATCCCGTGAAATTTATATTTCTGTTTTAGCAGAACCTGTAATTTTGCTGGCTGTACTGGTGAATGCGCTGCGCAGTGGCAGCACAACTTTAGCGGGAATGGCGCTTGATTTTCAGGCGGTTTATTTAAGCGTAGCCAGCGTGCTGACATGTATTGCTTTCTTTTGCCTGCTGCTGGCTGAGAATGGAAGAATTCCTGTCGATAATCCTGATACGCATTTGGAACTGACAATGATTCACGAGTGTATGCTCCTTGAATATTCCGGACGGTTGCTGGCAGTGATCCATTGGGCAAGCATGCTGAAAACATTAGTATTTTTGGTCTTGTTTGCGTTGTTGTATCTGCCGCTTTCACTGCCGCTGGCAGTGAAAGTGCTCTTGGCAGCGACAGCGGTAAGTGTTATGGAAACTCTGAAGAATAAAATGCGTCTGTTCAAAGTTCGCGTATATCTGTCCGCAGCCGGTATTTTACTGCTGCTGGCAATTGTAGCGCAGTAAGGAGGGGTATGATGAATTTTTTGGTAATCGTCTTATTGTTCGTTGTCTTTTTGCAGACCCGTATTATGGACCTGCGCCGGGCAATCATCTGCCTTAGTGTTCAATCGGCTGTTATTGCTCTTGCCTGCTTTATTTCCGGTATTGCGCATGGCGAGGGGATTCATATTTATGCTCCGGGACTGCTGACAATTATCGTAAAAGTCCTTTTAGTGCCTTATGCAATGCTGCGGCTTGTCAGTAAGCTGGCTGATGAGCGTGAGCTCATTTCAGAGATCAATGTTAATTATTCAACTGCCGCAAGTGCAGTTTTTCTGGTTCTGAGTTATCTTATTGTTGATAAAATGCTGCCCGGAGTGGAAGGTCGCGATATTCTGGCGCTTTCCATCGTAATGATTTTGACTGGTCTGACGTTGATCGTTATGCGCAGCCGAGCTATTATGCAGATGGTAGGCTTGATAACAATGGAAAATGGCATTTACCTTTTAGGGATGGCGATGACGGAAGGTCTGCCTCTGGTTATAGAAATGGGTATCTTTTTGGACGTGCTGATTGCTGTCATGGTACTGGTAATACTGACTAACCGTCTGCGTTTGTCGTTTATGACGACAGATACCAATGTGTTGAGAAAGCTGAAGGGGTGACGGGATGCTGGAGCTGATTTATATAATTTTTGCTTTGCCGGTGGTTTGTGCGGCTTTAGCTGTCAGCGGCGTTTTAGGCAGCGGCAGTTTGCTGCACTGGCTTAATCGCTTGACTGCTGCTGCTGTAGGCGTTGCAGTTATTCTTTTAGCACAGAGTTTTACGCCAACACAGCCTTTTAACAGTGAATATGTTTATCTGGACGCGCTTAATGTCTGGGTAATACTGATCATTACAGCTTTATATGTAGCGGCAGCATGGGTTTCCAAGTCATATCTGCTGCGCGAGCACAGCCGTGGCTATCTTAGCCGTACGCCTGGTTTGATTGGCCGTTATTATGCTTTGTTCCAGATGTTTGTTTGGACTATGTTTCTGGTACTGATGGTAAAAAATCTGGGATTGATGTGGGTCGCTATCGAGGCGACAACGTTGGTGTCTGCTTTTCTGGTATCATTTAAATTTACCCGCAGTGCTCTGGAAGCGACCTGGAAATATGTGATGGTTTGTACTGTTGGTATTTGTCTGGCACTTTTGGGAACAATGATCCTGTATTATGCGCAGATTTCGGCACTTGGGGCTGAAAAGGCTTTGAGCTGGCTGTGGCTGACCGAACATGCAGAACTTCTTAACCCGTCGCTGACAAAGCTGGCTTTTTTATTTATTTTTATTGGTTATGGTACTAAAATCGGTATGGCTCCGATGCATACATGGCTGCCTGATGCTTATTCAGAAGCTCCGTCTCTGACCAGCGGCCTTTTATCCGGAGCTTTATGTACCTGCGCTATTTATGTATTGCTGCGTAACATAGTAGTTGTGATACCGACTGTAGGTGTAGAATTTATCAGTACGCTGTGCCTGGCATTTGCGGCACTGACCATTGCTGTAGCTGTACCGTTTGTAGTAGTGCAGCGCGACATCAAGCGTATGCTGGCTTATTCCTCAATGGAAAATATAGGTCTGATGATAGCGGGTATCGGTGTTTTCAGCCAGCTTTCTATTGGCGCGACCTTAGTGCATATGTTTAATCATGCACTGATCAAATTTGTATTGTTCTATATAGCTGGTACTATAGTGCAGGAATATCAGACTAAAAATATGATGCGTATTCATGGAATGATCGGTGATGTACCTCATACTGCGACGTTTTGGCTTCTGGGTATTATTGGAATTTTAGGTATGCCGCCGTTGGGTTTGTTTTTTAGTAAATTTTATATTTTATACAGTTTGTTTTTAAGCGGGCACTATCTGTTGGGTATAGTGATCATTGTTCTGCTTGCCGGGATACTGATCGGTATTTTGTACCATGCCTTACGAATGCTGTGTGATAAAGCTAAACGAAAGCCTGTCGGAGACTTGCTTGAGCATGCGGATACGCCGTTTCTGGCAGCGCTGCTTTTAGGCAGCGTCATCATAGGTGCCGGAATCGGTGAAATACCTTATTTGGAAAAACTGCTGGCTCAGGCGGTACGGATAGTAGGAGGCGGTCAATTTTGATGAAGGTTAAACCAGAAGGTCTGCGGGGGGCTGCTAATATTTATTCACGCGGTGGCAGGCATCCGCTGACAGCAATGTTCGGGGCCGATGAAACCAGCTTCGGCGGCGGGTATGCTGTTTACTGTCTGTTTGAAAATAAAGAAAAGCATGATATAGATATCTTAAAGGCTGAATTTGATGCAGGCAGTGATCTTCATTATCCAGCATTAACACCTGTTTTACCGGCTGCTGCCTGGTATGAACGTGAACTGCATGATATGTTCGGGTTTATACCGGATGATCATCCGGATCTGCGGCCGTTGGTTTTGCATGAAACTTATCCTGAAGATTTTCATCCGCTGCGCAAATGTGTTGATATTGATGCTGATGTGCGTGGAGAGCGAAAGTATGAAATGGCTGTTTCGCACGGAGATGGGCTGTTCGAAGTACCTGTCGGTCCTATTCATGCAGGTATCATTGAACCGGGGCATTTTCGATTCAGCCAGGCCGGTGAAGCTATTCTGCAGTTAGATGCCAAGTTGTTTTTTACTCATCGGGGAATCGAAAAAGCAGTAGAAGGTAAAACTCCAGAGGAAGCACTGCTGATTGTAGAACGGATTTGCGGTGCCTGTTCTGTGGCCAATACCTTGTCGTATTGTCAGGCACTGGAAAAGCTGTCCGGTCAGAATGTACCCAGACGAGCCTGGCTTATCCGTACAATAGCTGCAGAGTTGGAACGTCTTTATAATCACATCGGCGATACAGGTAATATGTGTGCCGGAGTCGGATTTGCGCCTGTTATCAGTATGGGCAGCCGCTTGAAGGAAATACTGCTGCGCTGTAATGAGGCGATAGCCGGCAATCGTTTTCTGCGTGGCCTGATAGTTCCGGGCGGTGTAAAATATGATTTAACTGAGTCTTTATGCACTGAACTAACAGTTGCTTTAACTAAAGTTGAAAATGAATACAACGATATTGTGCAGATCATTGCCGAGCAGGACGGATTTTTGAATCGTGCTAAAACTACTGGTATTATCAGTAAAAATGTAGCGCTTGACCTGGCGCTGGTCGGAGTTGGAGCCAGAGCTTCGGGTGTGGACTGTGATTGCCGCAGGGATCTGCCATATGGTTTATATGCCGAATTGCCTTTTAATGTAATTACGAAAACCGACGGCGATGTCTATGCCAGGCTGCAGGTACGGATGGGTGAGGTTGCCGAATCGATCACTTTGATTAGAAAAGCATTGAAGCTGTTGCAGCAAGACGATTCGCAGCTGCATTGCGGTGAACTGGCGTATAAAACTCTGACTGGCAGCTGGGGGATCAGCGAATCAGCACGTGGCAGTAATCTGCATTGGCTGATGCTGGATGCAGACGGATGTATCGAAAGATTATTTATCCGTTCAGCTTCCTATCCTAACTGGCCGGCGCTTACCATAGCTGTGCAGGGAGATATTATTCCGGATTTTCCGCTGATCAATAAAAGCTTTGAATTATGCTATGCCTGTCTGGATCGTTAGGGAGGAACAATAATGCTTAAATTGTTACAGGGGATTTTGGCCAATAAGATAACAACAGAAGATGTAACGACCAGCGGTGCTCCAAGAATGCGGGGACAACTGACTTGTGGAACTGACTGTAATGGCTGTGCAAAATGTGCGGCTGTTTGCCCGACTGGTGCTGTTGCGCTGTGTGATGGCAAACCAGTATTGGATTATAAACGCTGCCTTTTTTGTGGTAAATGTGTAGAAGCGTGTGCTGCAGGTGTGCTGCTGCATACTGATATTGATACTTTGCCGGAGATATTGACAGATGTACAGATGACCATAGAACGAGAGATCAGGGCCAAGCTGGGGCGTTCACTGCATGTACGGCATTTGGATGCCGGCAGCTGTAATGCCTGCGATTTTGAAATGGGTGCTTTGAGTAATCCGCTGTATGATCTGCATCGTTTTGGTATTGCTTTTGTGGCTTCACCGCGACATGCTGATATGATAATGGTTACAGGCGTGGTAACACGTAATTTGGCGCAGGCAGTGCAAATGACTTATGAAGCAATGGAAGAACCGAAGCTGGTAATGGCCTGTGGTGCCTGTGCTGCCAGCGGAGGAACGTATGGGTCTACCTATGCTATTGTCGGTGCATTGGATAAAGTATTGCCGGTAGACATAGCTGTGCCAGGCTGTCCGCCAAGACCGTCGGCTATGCTTATTGCTTTGACAGCGGCTGCCGACTTGCTAAAAAAACGCTTATAAAAATATATTGTGTTTACGGCTCAATAATGGTAATATTGAGAAAATACAAAATGAAAGGAGTGCGCCCATGGTTATTTATCGCTCTGCTACTTTTGATGATGTAGAGAAGCTTCATAAACTGCTCAATGATTATGCTGCCGAAGGCCTGATGCTGCCGCGTTCGCGTAATTCCATCTATGAAAATCTGCGCGATTACGTGGTGGCCGTTGAGAACAATCATGTGATTGGCTGCGGCGCACTGCACTTTGTTTGGGATCGTCTGGCTGAGATTCGTTCTTTAGCTGTTGATCCTGAACGTAAAACACAGGGGATTGGACGAAAAATGGTTGAACTGCTGGAAGCTGAAGGCATTGAACGCGGAGTGAAGATGTTCTTTACCCTTACTTATCAGCCGGGATTTTTTGCAAAATGTGATTATATCGAAACGGCGAAAGAAAAGCTCCCGCAGAAGGTTTGGAAAGAATGTGTATATTGCCCGCAATATCCGTATTGCAACGAATTGGCCTTTGTCAAAACGACCGTTGATTATGAACCCGGCGACATAATGTTCTAGATCAGGTATCGTTTGCTGTAAGCTGAAGGTGCTGCGGTGAACAGGAATGCAGAATTTTACGGAGGAAGTCGACATAATTATAAAGGCTTCTCGGTGAATAAATACCGCTATTTGTGTTTGCATATTATAGGCTGCCGGAGCGGCAGAATTTGATATTGGTTAAATGATGAGAATGTCGTGATGGTAACTTCTGTCGCGGCATTTTTTATAATATTAACTGATGTGCAGGGAGGAAACTATGGAAAAAGCAAGGTTTAAGTGGGTGCTGCGTGAGCGCAACCGGAAAATTGCAGCGAAAACGGAAGCTTTTACTGAGCAGCAGGCACGTCGAGTGCGGAGTTTTCACAGCAGTTTCAAAGAGTATAGTCCAACACCGCTGATAGAACTTACCAGTCTGGCGCAGCATTTTGGTATCAAAAACCTTTTTGTCAAAGATGAATCCTATCGCTTTGGACTCAATGCTTTTAAAGTTCTGGGCGGCAGTTTTGCTATTGGTAGTTATATCGCTAATGAATTAGGTGAAGATATAGATGATTTACCTTATATGCGTCTGGTCTCAGATGAGGTGCGCAGTTTGTTGGGGAGCAAAACATTTATTACAACTACTGACGGTAATCATGGGCGTGGTGTTGCCTGGACAGCCAACAGATTGAAGCAGCAGGCGATAGTTTATATGCCTCAGGGCTCTGCGGCAGAACGTCTGGCCAATATTCGTGCCGAAGGTGCGCAGGCCGAAATCACAGATATGAACTATGACGATACAGTACGATATACCAGTGAGCTGGCACAGAAAAATGGCTGGATCATTGTACAGGATACAGCTTGGGATGGGTATACAAGGATACCTCTGTGGATCATGCAGGGCTATATGACAATGGCTTTGGAAGCGTATGAGCAGCTGCCGGTCAAGCCTACGCATATCTTTTTGCAGGCCGGGGTCGGCTCTTTGGCAGGTTCTGTACAGGGATTTTTTGCTGATATTTATGGCAGTTCATGCCCACTGACTTTTATAGTTGAACCCAAAGGGGCCGATTGCCTTTATCAGACAGCCGCGGCAAATGACGGTAGCTTGCATAGTGTAACAGGCCGTCTTGAGACGATTATGGCTGGACTGGCCTGTGGAGAGCCAAACAGTATTGCTTGGGAAATACTTGGAAATTTGAGCGATGGTTTTATCAGCTGTCCTGATTATGCCGCTGCTCAGGGAATGCGTATTTTGGGAAATCCGCTGGCGGGTGATACGAGAGTCAGTGCCGGTGAAAGCGGTGCGGCGACCGTGGGACTGGTGGCAGAAGCCATGCGCGACGAGCGCTTAAGTGATCTGAAACAGGCCTTGCAGCTGGACGAAAACTCGGTGGTGTTGTGCTTTAATACCGAAGGCGATACTGATAAAGAAAATTATCGGCGTATCGTTTGGGACGGAGCATGGGGGAGAGAATAAATAAAACATAAAGTTTTTTCTTTCTAATTTTATCAGCCTTTAGTATAATAAAAGCAGCCAGATTACTAAGCATATAATCATTAATTTTGCATATCAAAAACTATTGATATGACAACGTTAAAATATTGTTCTTATTACATTGTTTTGCAGAACTTGAGGAGGTTTTATGGAACGAACTCATCGTATCATGTTTGTTTGTCACGGTAATATCTGTCGTTCGCCAATGGCAGAATTTTTGCTGAAGGACATGATCAAAAAAGAAGGGCTTGCGGACAGGTTTGTGATTGCATCGGCAGGTACAAGCAGGGAAGAAATAGGTAATCCTGTGCATCAGGGAACACGTAAAAAACTGGCGCAGGATCATATCAGTGCGGCGGGTAAATATGCTGTGCAGCTTACCAAAGAAGATTATGAAAAATATGATCTTATTTTGGGTATGGATCGTGCCAATATCAGTAATATTCTGCGGATCATAGGCAGTGACCCGCAGGAAAAGGTGCATCGTCTGCTGGATTTTACCGAGTTGCCGCGTGACATTGCTGATCCCTGGTATACTGGTGATTTTGAAATTACGTATGCGGAGATCAAAGCGGGATGCGCAGCATTGCTGAAGCACTTACGCCGATTTTAAAAAGTTAAAGGCTCCCGAATTTTCGGGAGCCTTTTGTTTTTTTAGTTAAACATTCTGGGGCAGACAGTCTTTGATAAAATCACTGACTGTTTGATTGAATTTTTCTGCTTCTTCATAAAAGAGCATATGACCGCTTTCTGTAAAAGCTACAAATTTACCATTGGGGATTAGAGACGTCAGGTAAGTGCCCTGCTTGATTCCCCAGGCAAAAACAGGTCCGTCGGCGTTGACGACCAGCGTGGGAACAGTTATTGTTGGCAGAACGTTAGTGAAATCTGTTGCAATATAGTCGCTGTAGATGGCTGCTGAGAGCCAGGGCGGCAGCTTGCGGAATTCTTCAATTACCCAGTCTGTGCCGGCTGGTCGTTTGCCGTCTTTAAAAATTGCGTTTGCAAAAAATTCAAAATATTCTTCCCGTTCGTTGACCAATCGGTTGACCTGTGCATTGAACCCTTCCATATTGTAGTTGCGCAAACCCTGACTGTTCCATTCTTCAGGACTGAAAGGGAATGGCGTCATATCTATCAGCCCCAGACCGATCAGATTGCTGTCGGTTTTATATTGCTGCCAATAGGAAAGCACTGTAGGTCCGCCTAAAGACCAGCCCATGAGGATAAAATTTTTCAGACCCAGAAATTCAGAAAGTTCGCGGATATCCTGTGCGTAACGGGCAACGATTTGGCCCTGCAGACCTTTGGAGGATTTGCCGTGCCCGCGGTTATCCATAACTATTACCTGAAAGTGCTTGGAAAGTTCTGGAATATTGTGCTGCCAAAATCTGGAAGAACACTGCCAGCCATGTACAAGAAAAAGTGGCTGACCTTTACCATGAACTTCATAATAAAGATGCGCCTGGTCTGAGGTAGTAAAAAAGCCGTTCGTCTGTGTCATAATATCACACTCCTTTTCTTTATTATAACTCTTTTCCTGCTTGATAGATGCTGTTTTATTTGTGAAATAAAAATGCGCAGTTAAAAAAACTGCGCATAAATTTGAAAATGGATTATTTAGTTTGTGCTGGAACCAGAAGTTTCCAAAGCAATCCTAATAAAGCGCCACAGACTGAAGGTACGATCCAGCCGAAGCCGTCGGCATAAAGGGGGATTGTGTTGCCAAGTATGGTTTCTAAGGCTGAAAGTTTGATACCTGCTGCCTTTAGTCCATCCAGCAGGGCAAAAATAGTTGTAAAGAACAGGCAGCAGCGATAAACTCGTTTATCGCCATGGAAAAGCTTAGAGGTTACTCCCAACAGAACTAAAGCAATAATAATCGGATAAAGGGCGCAGAGAATAGGTATCGAAAAAGAGATGATATTAGTCAGACCAACGTTGGAAACAGCAAAGCTGAAAACACAGATCGCCACTACAAACCTCTGGTATTGGACCTGTTCGTGTGTTACTTTGGTAAAATAAGAGGCTGCAGAAGCTGTCAGGCCAATACTTGTGGTCAGACAGGCAAAAAAGATCATTAGACATAAAACAACATTGCCGGCCGCACCAAGATAATAGTTGGCGATATCAGCTAAAGCTACACCGCCGTTAGGAGAAATTCCAAGAATGCTGACGCTGGTAGCGCCGGTATAAGCCAATGCTACATAAATAAGAGCTAGGAAAAATGCTGCGATCAAACCGGAGTAGACACAGATTTTTGTCAGCAGACGGTCATCGGTGATACCCTTGAGTTTAATGGCATTGATGACGGTTGCGCCGAAGAGAAGCGTCGCCAGAAGATCCATTGTGTTATAACCATCCTGAAAGCCGCTGAGAAAAGGAAGGTTTATATAACTGCCTGTTGCCAGCTGCATAGGACCCATTGGAGCAAGCAGAACGTTGATGATAAGTACAGCCAGACTTAATAGCAGCATTGGCGTTAAAACTTTTCCAAGCCAGTCTACCAGTTTAGATGGATTTATAGATAAGACATAGGTTACGATGAAAAAGAAAAGCGAATAAATAGCCAAACCTGCGGTATAGTAGTCTTCAGGGACAAAAGGTCTGATACCGACGTCATAAGACACCGCACCTGTACGAGGAATCGCAAACAACGGGCCGATCGTCAGTACTGCCAGCATAACTATGATTTTGGCAAAGTTCGGATGAACAGGATCTGCCAGGGCATTGGGGTTATCGTTTTTAGTTAGTGCCATAGCAATAATACCCAAAAGCGGCATACCTACGCCGGTAACGCAGAAGCCAATCGCAGCTGACCAGAAATGGTCGCCTGCGGCTTGGCCTAATGCCGGTGGAAAGATTAGATTGCCGGCACCGAAAAAGGACGAAAAGAGCATCAACCCTACTGGTAAGATTTCCCAAAACGTCAGGTTCTGTTTCATAAAAAGTCTCCCATCGTGAATAGATATAAAATTCTGATAATTCTACTATTAAGTAAAGGCTGCCCTCAGGCAGCCTTTAAATTACTGGATGATGAGGCGGAAATATTTCTTTTTACCCTTACGGATAAGCAGGCTTTTTTCTGCATCAAACATTGAAGGCGCAAAGCTTGCCTCAGGATCGGACACTGTATTTTCGCCAATATAAAGTCCGCCTTGCTGGATCATTTGCCGGGCTTCACGTTTACTGCTGAATATTTTACCTGCGGTCAAAACATCAATTATTTTACCTTCGGTGTCAGCAGCAGTGATTTCAATAGTCGGGACATCGGTAAGTGCGCCTCCTCCTCCAAACAGTGCTTCAGCAGCCTGTTGTGCTTTTTCAGCTTCAGCTTCTCCGTGTACCAGCTTTGTTACCTCATAAGCCAGAACTTTTTTTGCTTCGTTGATCTCAGCATCCTGCAGGGAGCTTAAGCGGCGTACTTCTTCCATAGGCAGGAAGGTAAGGAGTGACAGGCAGTTTTCAACGTCGCTGTCGTCGATATTACGCCAGTATTGGTAGAAATCATATGGTGAAGTCTTTTCTGGATCGAGCCACAGGGCTCCTTTTTCTGTTTTGCCCATTTTGCGTCCATCGCTGGTAGTAAGTAATTTACAGGTCATGCAGTATGCTGGTTTCTGTTCTTTGCGGCGAATCAGTTCAACGCCGGCCAGCATATTGGACCATTGGTCATCACCGCCGAGCTGCATGATACAGCCGTGTTTTTTAAACAGCTGCAGGAAGTCATAAGACTGCATGATCATATAGTTGAATTCGAAGAAAGACAGGCCTTTTTCCAAACGTTTTTTAAAGCATTCCGCTGTTAACATACGGTTTACTGAGAAATGTACACCGACATCGCGCAGCAGTTCGATATAATTCAGTTCAAGCAGCCAGTCGGCGTTGTTGACCATAATAGCCTGGCCTTCAGAAAAATCGATAAAGCGTGCCATTTGTTTTTTAAAGCAGGCTATGTTATGAGAGATAAATTCAGGAGTCAGCATTTTACGCATATCGTCTTTGCCGCTGGGGTCGCCAACCATACCGGTCCCGCCTCCTAAAAGACAGATTGGACGATGTCCGGCACGCTGCATATGGCTCATAACCATCAAAGCAATAAAATGACCTACATGCAGGCTGTCGGCTGTGGGGTCGAAACCAATATAAAAAGTGATTTTTTCCTTTTCCAGCAGCTCTTTGATCTCATCTTCGTGGGAGAGTTGCTTTAAAAAACCACGTTCCTTTAATACGTCATAAACGGACATGAAATAACCTCCTAATATTACTGGAAACTTCCTCGTGATAAAGTGAAGAAGCAAATCTTCTAAACATTATACAACGAATGGGCTGGTTTCGCAAATAAGAAAAGACGCTTACTGAAAGAAGCGCCTTTGATGCACAAAAATGAATTGTTTTTATAATTGCGAAGTACAGTGCGGGCAACGGGTCGCATCGTCAGCGATTGCAGTTTTGCAGAAGGGGCATAAACGCGGTTCTGGAGCCGGAGCCGGCGGAGGCGTAAGCCTGTTGATTTGTTTGATCAGTACAAAAATAGCAAAAGCAATGATCAGGAAATTAACGATAGTATTTATAAAAAGACCGTAGGCTAAAATAGGGGCATGTGCATCCTGAGCAGCCTTTAAAGTATCGTAATGCTGTCCGTTCAGGCTGATGAATAATCCGGAAAAATCTACTTTGCCAAATAAGAGACTCAAAGGGGGCATAATAATATTATCTACTAAAGACGATGTTATTTTGCCGAAGGCGCCGCCGATAACAACGCCGACTGCCAGATCGATAACATTTCCGCGCATAGCAAATTTTTTAAACTCTTCAAAAAAAGACATATTAACAACTCCCATCATAAATTCAAAATATTTTATATATATTCGCTTTAAGTTATAATAATCCTGCCGGCTTGACTGCAAATCGTCAATAATTTATAATAATTCTGTAACAATTAGGCAGTGAAGGAGGGAAAACCATGAGAGATGACTTAGTAGTACCAGGCGAGCATGAGGAAAATTTTGTACTGGCTAAAGATGCGCGTGTAGTTACAGTGCCGTTTACTCCGCTGGAACAGCGTATGGCTAAAGAAAAGCCGTATCTGATGGAAGGCCTTGCCAAATTGAAAGAGAGCTTGGGAGAAGACAGTTTCAAACGCTTGATCAGTAATGTGCATAATATCAATTTGAGCGGACCGAGGATCATGCTGGTCGCCGATAATGAGCTGCACCGTACTAATATCGAACGCGAATGCCTGCCTGCTATCGCAGAAGCATTCAACGTTACTAATATTCGTGTAGTTACACAAGGCTGATGTCTGAAAAGCTTCTCTGGCAGCAGGGAAGCTTTTTATTTTAAAAATATAAAAAATATCATTGACAAACTATTTGTTATTTTATATAATATTCACGTTGCAGTAAGTGATGTAACTTAAGTCGGGGCGTGGCGCAGTTTGGTAGCGCGCTTGTTTCGGGTACAAGAGGCCGTGAGTTCGAATCTCGCCGCCCCGACCACTTAAAAAGTTAGCCGCAGAGCGTATCTGCGGCTTTTTTATTTTGTTTTAAAGGAAGTATTTAAAGTGATTTTTGCTGGAGCAGTGAAAAAATTTCCCATAGTGTTTCTTTTCAAATAGCTATCTGAATTTTACCAGATACGCCATATAACAAAACCATAATATAAAAACATAAATGATCAGTCTTGAAAGAGAAATCATAAAATAAACCCTTCTTTATTTCAAAAGTTAAGCTATATTGTTGTAGCTATTAATGGTGACTTCTTGTTTATCAATTATGATATCATGCTCTTGTCAAAGAAAAAAGCCGACATTCTGCTTTTATTTATTTACTAAATGTTGGCAAGCTGTTTCACTGCCTGTGGTTTTCTCCAAAGCTGCAGTTTGTATCAAGATTGATTTCGAAAATACGTGCCCAGGGCAGGTTTACATTGATGTCGATACCTGTTAAATAATAATTGCTGTCGTTATTGCGATAAAAAGGTGTACGGCCAAGGTCTCCATATAGAAGCTGAATCTTTTGACGCTGTAAAAAGCCACGAATAAGCGTTTCTGCAAAAAACTTGTTTTCTCCCAAATCAGTTGGCTTATAGCCTTTCAGTTTCAGTAATGTAGTTAACTGTGCATGCATTAATTTCTGATAGGCATAATCATCAAGTAAACGTTCAACTGTGAAGTTCAGATTTTGGGCATACAGTGACGGATGTTCTGATTGCGGTAATCGGTGCAGCTGGCCGGTAAATAATGTTGCTTGACTAAGCGCGGTTCCCAGTGAATTACTTAAAGTATTCCAGCCTGAAAAAGCTGCCAGCCTGCTGAGCGGTACTTTAGCCTCCAAAAGCTTAGGTATTAAAAGTTCGTTTTCAGTATAGTTGGCCGTAAGATCAACCAGCGCAATGTGGCGGTCTGATATAAGCAGGGTTTTAAGTTTTTGCAGCATAGCTTTATTAGGCTGATTGTCATCGTCGCCGCAGTGTACGAATAAAATAAAGTCGGCGACAGCAGCATCATCTGTAAGCTGACCGCCGATAAAATTTATTTTGTCCCGGATGCTTGCGTCAACAGAACAGGGCATATAGGGCATGATTTTAGCTGCGACTTTAGGCGAGGAATATTCTACAAAAATGCGCGGTTTGTAATTATACAGTTTATTATAATATCTGGTCAGCAGTAAAACTGATATTTCATCAGCTCCACTTGTAATAAGCCCGCTGGAACCTAAATCTGCATGTTTCATATATGCCAGCGCATGATTAGCATTACGATTAGGAAGCCCGAATGGCTGGGCGTCGTCCTGCCCTATAGCCAAAGTCAGACCGTCTGCGCGTGCCAGCTGGACCAGTTTTTTGTTAAAACTGTCGTTATCGGCATACAGACTGCTGTACTTCGTTTTAATATCATCCGGTATGCGTGCATCGATCGCCAGCAGCTGCCTGGTAAAGTAAGGATCGCCGAATGTTTCTGCCATATCCTTTAATGTTGCATAACGCATCAGATGCCATTGATACCAGCTGTCCGGTATAAGCTGATCGCTGACCAGCAATCTTGGAATGACGGAAAAAAACGCCATATCGATTTGTGGGTTGAGAGCATGCTGTTTGTTTACGAAAGTCAAAAACTTTTCTTCATCGTTAATTGTTCCTAAAGGTACGCGTGAGCCCAGCAGACTGCCGTGTACTAAAAGATCAGCTGATAAAATTGCGGCTGGATGCTGCGGCATTTCATTTTTCAGCCAGGCAAACAGTTTTTCTTTATCAGCAGGTGTGTTATAATTGTCAAGAAGTTCTTGCGGCGGTGTAATCACGTTGATAGAAGCCAGTGCTCCCAGTTTTCTGACCATAGCGCTGCAGGGAGGGCGGCTGTCTAACGGAGCCAGCAGCAGCGAAGTATCGGCTTTTACAGGCTGAGGCGCAAATGGGACAGTTGCAGGCATACCGCCGAATAATTCATAAAAATAGGCGCAGAGCAGCAGTAATGCGAGCAGAATAAATTTTTTCTTGTTCATAGGCTGTCTCCTTTGCCGTTCTTGTTATATTTATTATATTACAGATACGGAGTTTTTTGAATGCGGATAATTACGGGAAAGGCACGAGGGCTGAAATTGACTGTGCCAAAGAATATGGACGTACGTCCCACGGCTGACAGGGTCAAAGAATCTCTGTTTAATATTATTGGCACTAAAATTATTGGCGCACGTGTGTTGGATATGTTTGCCGGAACAGGTAATCTGGGGTTGGAGTCGTGGAGCCGCGGCGCTGCTGCGGTTATTTTTGTCGATGAAAGCCGGGAATCGCTGCGCCTGGTACAAAGCAACATCGTTAAATGCCGGGCGGAGGCTGATGTTCAGGTTCTCAAAGGCAGCGCGGTAAATATTATCGAACATCTGCATCATCAGGGATCAAAATTTGATTTTGCATTCTGCGATCCTCCCTATAATAAAGGCTGGGTTCAGAAAGTTCTGCAGAAAATGGAACACTTTCAAGTACTTGAAGACGGAGGCTATCTGATCATCGAACATTCGAAGCACGATGAAATAGGCGTACTGGCAGCGTGCTTTGAGCTTGTGCGTCAGGAACACTATGGTGAAACTTTACTTTCGTTTATAAGATTTGCCAAAGTATAATAAAATGTTGTAAAATAATAAAATAAATTTGTAAAAAAATAGCAGGAATACAGAAACGTACGTCGAATAAGGAACAAGATAATTGAATTTATGACCAGACTGCGTTGCAGCTTCTAGGAGGTTAAACAGTGCGTAGAGCGATCTGTCCGGGTAGTTTTGACCCGGTTACTAATGGCCACCTCGATATTTTTGAACGGGCGAGCCAAATGTTTGACGAGATCATTATCAGCGTTTTTCATAATCCGGGTAAAGATAAAGCAATGTTCACCATGGAGGAAAGGGTAGAAATGCTCAGGGATGCGACAAAACATATCCCTAATGCCAGAGTAACCTGTTTTTCCGGTCTTTTAAATGAATTCTGCAGGCAGGAAAAAGCTCCTTTTATTGTAAGGGGCTTACGTGCGTTTTCTGATTTTGAATATGAATTTCAGCGCGCTCTGCTCATAAAAAAAATAGACAATAACTTAGAAACAGTCTTTATTATGACTAATGCTAATTACTCTTTCCTAAGTTCCTCTGGAATAAGAGAATTGGCAACCTTTGGCGGTTGTATCCATGGTCTTGTTCCTGAATGTGTGGAAGATCGGATCAAAAGCCTTGTTATAAGCAAAGAATAATATTAGAAAGAGGTTGAGTTTGATGATGATTGATAGAAGTACAAGTGCGACTTTGGACAGAATTTTTGATGAAATGTATAACCTTATTTCTGAGGCTAACCGTATACCTCTTACTGATAAGATCATTATCGAAGAGAGCGATTTGGCGGGTATCCTGGATGATTTGAAGGAAGCGATTCCCAAAGAAGTCAAAAGCGCTACCAGACTGCTTGAAGAACAAAAAGCAATCGTCACCAAAGCTCATGAAGAAGCTGACAATATTGTTTTGCAGGCTAAAACCGAAGCTGACCGTATTTTAGAATTGGCAAAATCCGAATCTGAAAGACTAATGCGTCAGGAGGAAATTTCCAAACAGGCAGAAGCCTTTGCTGAAGATGTAAAGAGTACTGCTTTGCGTAATCAGCAGGAAATGAAAGACGAAGCTGATGCTTATGTTGAGCGTGTAAAACACGATGTGCTGCAATATGCCGATGATATGCTTGGCTATTTGAGCGGTAGTCTGCAGTCCGCTTTGCAGGCTGTAAACGATAACCGCGCTTCCGTTAATGCTGAACGTGAAAGCGTTATGTCTTCACGCCCTCAGCGTGATATGGAACTTCTGGCGATGGAAGAGGAAGAAGACGAAGAATAAGCTTTTGAAAAAAAGTAAGCCTTCCGCTCAAGCGGAAGGCTTTTTGTTTTGTTGCTTTATTATTTTTGAATATAGATCGGAGAGACAGTATAATCGTTGTTGTATTGTGGTTGGTGGTTCTTTTGCAAAAGTGTCAGCAGATTAGTTGCCGCAATATCAACGGAAAGCTGCTGCTCGACTTTCTCTCCGTATTTTTCCAAGACGTTGCGGCCCAGTTTGATAATTACAGGCAGCTGAGCAGAATCCTGCATTTCTTTCAACAGTTCGCGGCCGCGGTCGTTAAAGGCCAGAACACGGATGTAAGCTGGGTCTTTGGCATTATCGAACATAGCGCGATACTGCTGCAGTAAAAGCTGCATCAGCAGTCTTCTGACACGTGAAGCGGGATAACGTTTGGTAACTGTGGCGCTGACTACGTCTTGGAATGTAGTGCAGGAAGCAGCTTCTGCCAGACGGTTTTCCAATCCTTCGCTGCATTGGCAGGCTGCGGCTATTTGGGCCGGTGTCAAAGAACGCAGCTTGTATAAAAGCAGATGGTTCAGAATTTTATCACTGATATCCATTCGGTGCTGAAGATCTGCCTCACGCAGCAGCTGGGCTGTAGTTGCCGGAACTGTGCTGAGCAGCGCTTCATCGATGCCATAGCCGCGATAATGCTCACGAATGGCTGTTGCGCCGGCAATAGGCCCGTTGATGGTTTTATCTTTATAGCCGCTGCCGCGGCGTTTAACGACGACAGGTTCGATCTCGTAACCGCCGTGCAGAAGCTGGCGGCAATATTCTAAAGCCAGGATATTGTTAGGATGTTCAGCAATCGTCAGCATGGAAGGGTCTTCCGCCAGCGTAAGCTCTAAAGACTTGGCATAACTGTGCCCTTCATCCAGATAATGATGCAGTGCATCCTGAAAAACAGGTTCGTTCAAAAATTCTGCGGTCAGCATCAGCTGCTGCGAATTGGCTGCTTCCGCACCAAAAGCAAGATGCGATACCATCCCGGTAGCAGCCAGTAATTTTACAGCTCCTGCAGCAAAAAATTCCGCACTGCGGCAGGTGAAAACTGTCGGCAGCTCTAAAACAAGGTCAACGCCGCCTAAAACGGCCATTCTGGCACGGGTCCATTTGTCAGTCAGGGCAGGCAAGCCGCGCTGTACAAGGCTGCCGCTCATAGCGGCAATGACAGGCCTGTTGCCGGCTATCCGCTTTGCTTCGCGCAGATGATGGGCGTGGCCGTTGTGGAAAGGATTATATTCTGCTACGATTCCTATTGCTTTGCTCATTCATATTCTCCCTCATTTATAATGTTTATACTAGCGATTATCATTTAAATAGTGTATACTATATGATATAATAAAACGTGCTATGAGCGCAAGCTAAATTTTGCACAAATGGAGGAAAACTGTGATTATTTTCGTTGTCAACTGCGGTAGCTCCTCAATTAAATATCAGCTTCTTAATATGAACGGCGAGCAGGTGCTGGCCAAAGGTCTGATCGAACGGATCGGTATGGAAGGTTCTGTTCTCAAACACACGCCTACGGGCAAATACACAGTAGATATCAGCGCCGAGATACCTGACCATTCCGTTGGCATCCAGATGGCGCTGGATGCTCTGACTAATGAAGAATATGGCGTTATTGACAGTATGGATGAAATCGATGCTGTTGGCCACCGTGTAGTGCACGGCGGCGAACGCTTTACCGATTCGGTACTGATCAGCGATGATGTTTTGAACGGGATCGAGGCCTGCGCTGAGATTGCGCCGTTGCACAATCCGCCGAACCTGTATGGTATCAAAGCCTGTATGCGCCTGATGTATAATACTCCTCAGGTAGCTGTTTTTGATACGGCGTTCCATCAGACTATGCCAAAGGTTGCCTATTTGTATGGCCTGCCTTACGAAATGTATGTCAAATACGGACTGCGCCGCTATGGCTTCCATGGAACTTCCCATAAATATGTAGCCCAGCAGGCGGCCGAAATGATGGGCGAGCATATGAGCGACCTGCGTTTTATTACCTGTCATTTGGGTAATGGCGCCAGCATTGCTGCGATCAAATATGGTAAATCCATTGATACCAGCATGGGGTACACACCGTTGGAAGGACTTGTCATGGGTACACGTTCCGGCGAGATCGACCCTGCTATCATTCCTTTTTTGATGGAAAAAGAAAATATGAATGCACAGCAGATCGACGATTATCTGAATCGTCGCAGCGGTATTTTAGGTATCTCAGGGCTATCCAGTGATTTCCGTGATCTGGAAAGTGCCGCTAACCGCGGTGATGAACGCAGTCAGCTTGCTATAGACATTTTTGCTTATAAGGTCAAAAAATATATTGGCGGTTATGTTGCTGCCATGGGTGGCGTTGATGCCATCATCTTTACAGCAGGTCTGGGTGAAAACTCTCCGTTTATGCGTGATAAGATCTGTAATGGTCTGGAATATCTTGGTACGCGTATTGATCCGGAACTTAACAAGCTGCGCGGTAAACAGATGGAAATCAGTATCAAAAGGGCGCGGGTCAAGATCTTTGTGATTCCCACGAATGAAGAACTGGTCATTGCCCGTGATACTCTGAATATCTGCCGCCGCATCATTAAATTATAATAAAAGTTACGCTTTTTTCTTGACAAAGATTTAGAGCATAGCTATAATTGATACGATTGGTGAAATATGATAAAGATAAATGTCGCAGAAATCAAGAAAAGACTGGTCGGTAAAAAAGACTTTTCCTATGAACTGAAACCAGAAGAATTGAACATTACCGAAGCGGATCTTCCGCTGACAGGAACGGTGACCGTAAAAGGCACGATATCCAATGCCGGTGATGTTTTGCTTTTGGAAGCTATGGTTGAAGCCATGGTCAACAGGACCTGCGGACGCTGCCTTAAAGCCTTTACAGGTAAGAGTACGGCTGAAGTATTGGAAAAATTCTATCCGGCAAGTGCTGAGAATATCGAAAATGATGCTTTTATTTATGAATCTGATATCGTCGATCTGACGGAACCGATTCGTGAAAGTCTCCTGCTGGCAGAGCCCCTTCAAGCTTTGTGCAGGATCGATTGTCAGGGCTTGTGTCCGGTCTGCGGCGCCGATAGAAATAAAGGCGACTGCGGCTGTGATACTACCACAGTCGATCCCAGGTTGGCGGCATTAAAGCAATTCATCAAAAATTAAATTCACATTCATTAGCTTGAGGAGGTGTATCAAAGATGGCAGTACCAAAGAGAAAAATGTCCAAAGCTCGCCGCGATTCCCGTCGTGCGAACTGGAAACTTACAGTTCCTGGCTTAGTCGAATGTCCGCAATGTCATGAGATGAAAATGCCGCATCGCGTTTGTCCCGAATGTGGTTATTACAACGGCAAACAAGTTATCGTTAAAGAACAATAATCTTGCAGCTTTAAATCCCCGTACCTTAACGGTACGGGGATTTTTGCTTTTTATTGGCTGGTACTAAAGTGATACAGGCAGAGTAAAAAAAGCTGTTTGAAAACCGTCGGGCATTTGATTGTGACTAACTTGTGAATTATTAGGAAAATTAAGCATGGAATTAAAATTTTTACTTGCTTTTTTTATTGTGAGCTTTTATAATACCTCTAGATATTAATAGTTGGTACTAAAGTCGGGTGATAAAATGAATTCTTCCAAAAAAATAATACGGCAGGAAAATCTGTCCAAGATGTTGGAACGCAATCCATTTTTGACAGACGAGCAGCTTGCTAAAGCACTTGAAGTCAGTATCCAGACAATCCGTTTGGATCGCCTGCGAATGAATATTCCGGAAGTACGTGAACGTACACGTCAGATGGCCGAAACTGCGCAGACAAAATTGAAAGCCATCGACAAAAAAGATATTGTCGGCGATCTTATTGATCTGGAATTGAATAGGATCGGTATTTCGATGCTGAAAATAACGCCGGAAATGGTGCTGGAAAAAACAGGCGTCGCACGCGGTTACTATATGTTTGCGATGGCCAATACCCTGGCTCTGGCTGTAGTCGATGCAGATGCGGCCTTGACAGGGGTGGGTAATGTTAAGTATAAAGTACCGGTCTATGCCGGTGCAACCTTAGTCGCTAAGGCGGAGGTGATCCGCCGTGAGCATGATAAATATGTTATCTGGGTCAAAGTTCGCAACAATAACGAAGAAGTGTTTCGTGCTAAATTCATTATTGTATCACTGCCCAACGAAAGGATCGAGAAATAGTGAAAATTGCGGTTGATGTGATGGGAACTGACTATGGACCTCAAGAACTGGTTTTGGGAGCTGTCCAGGCTGTCAGAGCGTATGACTGCGAAGTCGTTCTCGTAGGCGACTCCGAAATTATAAAAAAACTGCTGGAGGAATATAATGCTGCTGATGAACGAAAAATCACAGTACATCATTCCAGCGAAGTTATTAATATGGATGAACATCCAGGTATAGCAGTAAAAACTAAAAAAGATGCGTCTATCGTCGTTGCTACGAAGCTGCTGCGTGATAAAGAGTGTGATGCGCTGGTATCGTCCGGAAGCACAGGGGCGGCAGTCGCCGCAGCATTGTTTGGACTGGGACGCATCAGGGGCATCGAACGTCCGGCTATCGCGACTCCTATCCCAAGTCTTACCGGGACGACAGTAGTTTTAGACAGCGGTGCTAAAGTCGACGCCAAACCCGAACATATGGTGCAAAGTGCTATCATGGGCAGCGTTTATGCTGAGTTGATGCTGAAAATAAAAAATCCGCGCGTCGGGCTTTTGAATATCGGTGAAGAAGAAACAAAAGGTAACGAGCAGGCTCTTGCTACTTATCCTCTGCTCAAGGCTGAAGAACATATCAACTTTGTCGGTAATGTAGAAGGCCGTGACATTAACAAAGGCACTGTTGACGTAGTCGTCTGCGACGGGTTTGTCGGCAATGTAGTCCTGAAGTTTGCAGAAGGTCTTGCAAGTGCTATAATGAAGTTAATGAAAGAAGCTATTTTGAATGGCGGTTTTCTGGCCAAGCTGGGCGGACTTTTGATCAAACCGGCTATGAAGGGGCTTGCCAAGCGGCTTGATCCGGCTGAATACGGCGGTGCGCTGCTTTTGGGTGTCAAGGCACCTTTTATTATCTGCCATGGCAGCAGTAAAGCAAAGGCTATCAAAAATGCAATCGGCGTGGCTATAGATTTTGCTGAGCGTGATGTAGTTGAACATATTGCCGGCAATATCGTGAAATCAAGAAAAGGAAACGAGGAAATATAAATGGAAAAAGCAGTTGGTATTTTAGGTCTGGGCTGCTATGTGCCTGAAAAGGTGCTGACCAACCATGATCTTGAAAAAATAGTAGAAACCAGCGACGAGTGGATCGTTGAACGTACAGGCATTAAAAACAGGCATATTGCCGCTGAAGGCGAAGCTACATCCGATATGTCCGTTATTGCGGCAGAACGTGCTTTGGCTGACGCAGGCGTAAGCCCTGAAGAAATCGAACTGGTCATCGTGGCAACTGCTTCTGCTGACCATGCTTTTCCCTCTACCGCTTGTCTGGTACAGGACCGTATCGGCGCTAAAAACGCAGCCGCATTCGATCTGTCCGCAGGCTGCTCTGGTTTTGTTTACAGTCTGGGCGTAGCAAGCCAGATGGTAAAATCCGGTTTGTACAAAAAAGCGCTCATCATCGGTGCTGAAACTTTAAGCCGCATTATGAACTGGGAAGACCGCAATACCTGCGTTCTTTTTGGTGACGGTGCAGGAGCGGCGGTCATTGGTGAAGTCGAGGATGGTCTTGGTGTTTTGGGTATCGATCTCGGCAGCGACGGCAGCGGCGGTAAATATCTGTTCCAGCCGGCTGGAGGCAGCCGCAGACCGGCTTCTCACGAAACAGTAGATGCAAGAGAGCATTTTATCCATATGAACGGCAATGAAGTATTTAAATTTGCAATCCAGATCATGGGCAAAACGGCTAAACGAGCTTTAGCTAAAGCAGGTCTTGAACCGGCTGATGTCGATCTTCTGGTTCCGCATCAGGCTAATATCCGCATTATTAACAGTGCTGCTAAACGTTTGAAAATGCCAATGGAAAAAGTTTGGGTAAATGTCGATAAATACGGCAATACTTCCGCTGCTTCCATTCCCATTGCCCTGTGCGAGGCGCAGGAGCAGGGCGTACTTAAAAAAGGCGGTACAGTACTGTTGGTTGGTTTCGGTGCTGGCCTCACATGGTCTTCCATTGTGCTTAAATGGAGTAAATAAACCTGCAAGAACAATTGAGCAAAAGACGAAAGAGAGGTTTTCCCAATGAGCAAAATTGCATTTGTATTCCCGGGACAAGGTTCCCAAACTGTAGGTATGTGTAAAGATCTTTATGATAACTATACTTGCGCTCGCAAGGTTTTTGAAGCTGCTGACGAAGCTTTGGGTTTCTCCATCAGCGATATGTGTTTTAATGGTCCGGAAGATCAGCTGCGTCTGACCTTTAATACTCAACCGGCTATCCTGACTGCCAGCGTAGCCTGTGCTGAGGTGCTGAAAGAAAACGGACTGAGCTGCGAAGTTGCTGCTGGCCATAGCCTGGGTGAATATTCTGCTTTGGTTTTGGCAGGTGCTTTGGACTTTGCTGATGCTGTCCGTATCGTTCGTAAACGTGGCCAGTTCATGCAGGAAGCTGTTCCTGTTGGCGAAGGCAGCATGGCCGCTGTCTTAGGTCTTGAAAGCGATAAAATCATTGATATCTGCCGTACTGTTGAAGCTGAATGCGGTGAAGCTGTACAGGCAGTAAACTTCAACTGCCCTGGCCAGGTCGTTATTGCAGGCTCTGTAGGCGCAGTGGATAAAGCTTTGGCGGCGTTGAAAGAAGCCGGCGCCAAACGCGCTGTTCTTCTTCCCGTAAGCGCACCTTTCCACAGCACTCTTATGCAGCCGGCTTCCAAACGTCTGGCTGAAGTTTTTGAAACTATTACCTTCCACGACGCTAAGATTCCTGTCGTCGCTAATGTAACTGCAACTGAAGTTACCAAAGGAGAAGAAATCAAAGAATCTCTGATTCGTCAGGCTGCTATGCCTGTACTTTGGGAAACCTCTGTCAACCATATGATCGCAGGCGGCGTCGATACTTTTGTTGAAGTCGGCCCAGGCAAGGTTCTGTCCGGTTTTACTAAAAAAATTGCCAAGGGTATGGCTGCTTTGAACGTCGAAGATGAAGCAAGCCTTGAAAAAACACTTGCTTATTTTAAGGAGGTTCGTTAAAATGCAGTTAGAAGGTAAAATCGCACTGGTTACAGGTGCTTCCCGCGGTATCGGTAAAGCTATCGCAGTGGCGCTGGCTGCTGCAGGAGCTGATGTCGCTGTCAATTATGCCGGTAACAAAGCTGCTGCTGAAGCAGTGGCTGCTGAAATCGAAGCTATGGGACGCAAAGTTCTGCTGCTGCAGGGTGACGTTGCCCAGCTTGAAGTCTGCACTGAAATGATCGATGCCGTTATCAAAGAATTCGGCCGTATCGACATTTTAGTCAATAATGCAGGCATCACTCGTGACAATCTACTGATGCGTATGAAGGAAGAAGATTGGGACGCAGTGCTGAACACTAACCTCAAAGGTGTTTTCAACTGCACTAAAGCAGCTGTCAAATACATGATGAAACAAAGAGCGGGCCGTATCGTCAACATCACCTCTGTCGTAGGTGTAATGGGCAATGCCGGTCAGGCCAACTATGCTGCAGCAAAAGCAGGCTGCATCGGTTTCACCAAATCTGTAGCTAAAGAAGTTGCAGCCCGTGGCATCACTGTTAACGGTGTTGCACCTGGTTTTATCAAAACTGATATGACCAGCGTTTTACCAGAAAAAGTAGTAGCCGATATGGAAGCCGGCATCCCGCTGGCGCGTCTTGGCGAACCTGAAGATATTGCCAAGGCAGTATTGTTCCTTGTAAGTGACGATGCTGCTTACATAACCGGTCAGACTTTACATGTTGACGGTGGTATGGTAATGTAATTATGCAATTCTTAAAAAAAGACCTTTGGAAGGAGGTGAATCGTAAATGAGCACTTTCGAAAAAGTAAGAGACATTACTGTCGAGCAATTGAGCGTTGACGCTGATGAAGTAAAGATGGAATCATCCTTCATCGATGATCTGGGCGCTGACTCCCTCGACATCGTTGAATTAATCATGGCTTTCGAAGAGGAATTTGAAGTTGAAATCCCTGACGAAAAAGCTGAAAAAATCCGCACCGTGGCTGATGCAGTCAAAATGTTGGATGAAGAAAAATAATCTTTTAGCAGCTCAAGGGAAAGCTCTTAGGAGCTTTCCCTGACAGTTGCAGTAGTCCTGAAATGGGGGATATTTGTTGAAACTACCAGTACTTAAAATAGGTGATTTGACAGCCGAAGTACCGATCATACAAGGCGGAATGGCTATCAGACTGTCTACCGCGCGTTTGGCGGCAGCCGTTGCGCAGGAAGGCGGAATAGGACTCATCGCAGCGTCCGGCATGGCGTTTGACGAGCTGCGTAAAGAGATCCGGCTGGCCAGAAAGCTTACCGGCGGGAAAGGCATCATCGGCATTAATGCCATGGTTGCGGCCCGTGAATTTCTTGGGCTAATTACCACTGCTGCCGAAGAAAAAATTGACCTGATCGTTGCCGGTGCCGGTTTTTCAAGAGATATTTTCGCCGTGGGGCGTGAACATAACGTAGCCGTAGTGCCCATCGTTTCCTCTGTCAAACTAGCTAAAATATCTGAAAAGCTCGGTGCAGCCGCTATTGTAGTGGAAGGAACAGAGGCGGGAGGACATCTTGGGACTCAACAGTCCATCAAAGATATTCTGCCTGACATTGTCAAGGCGGTCAATATTCCGGTTATCGCCGCCGGCGGAGCTACTGACGGCGCAGCTGTAGCGGAGCTTCTTAAATTAGGGGCCAGCGGTGTGCAGATGGGCAGTCGTTTTGCCGCCAGCGAAGAATCCAACGGTGCTCCGGCGCTGAAAGAATTATATCTCAAAATGACCAAAGAGGACGTTGTACAGATCGACAGTCCCGTTGGCTATAAAGGCAGGGCGATCCTTAATCCTTTTGCCAAACAGGTTCTGGAAGGTACGCAGCCGCGTCCCCGCACCTGTGATAACTGCCTTAAACAATGCTCCCGCAGCTTCTGCATCATCCGCGCGCTCACCAGAGCTCAGCAGGGCGATGTTGAAACCGGCCTTGTTTTTACAGGTGCCAATATGTGGAAGATCAAAGAAATTTTACCCGTGAAAGAAATTTTCAGAAGACTGAAAGAAGAAATAGCAAAAATTTAATTTGAGGTGATTTATTTTGAAAAGACGAGTCGTTATTACCGGTGTTGGCCCGATTACTCCAATCGGCATCGGCAAAGATGAATTTTGGGGCAATCTGATCGCTGGTAAATCCGGTATCGGTCTCATTACCCAGTTTGATGCTTCTGATCCTGGCTTCACCACTAAAATTGCAGGCGAAGTTAAAGATTTTGATTTCGCTAACTATGGCGATAAAAAAGAAGGCAAACGTATGGATCGTGTGACCCAGTTTGCTGTAGCGGCTGCTAAACTGGCAGTGGAAGATGCTGAACTCGATCTGGAAAAAATTGATCCCGTTCGTGCCGGCGTTTGCGTTGGCAGCGGCATTGGCGGCATCCATACCTTCCTCGAGCAGTCTTTAAAATATGGCGAAAAAGGTCCAGGCAAAATCAGTCCGTTCTTCATTCCGATGGAGATCCCGAATATGCCTGCCGGCCAGATTTCTATTGCTTTAGGCTTTAAAGGCCCTAATACCGCTATCATCACAGCTTGTGCTACCGGCACTAACTGTATCGGCGACGCTCTGCGCACTATTCAATATGGCGATGCCGATATTATGATCGCAGGCGGCACAGAAGCTGCTGTTTCTCCTGTTGCTATAGCAGGCTTCGGTAACATGAAAGCTCTTTCCACCAACAACGAACATCCTGAAAAGGCTTCCTGTCCGTTCGATAAAAAACGCGACGGTTTTGTTATGGGTGAAGGTGCCGGCGTAGTAGTTATGGAAGAGCTGGAACATGCTTTGGCACGTGGAGCTCATATCTATGCTGAAGTAGTAGGCTTTGGCATGAATGCCGACGCTTATCACATCACTGCTCCTGATCCGAGCGGTGAAATGCCTGCCCTGTGCATGCAGCAGGCTATCGACGATGCTGGTATGAAACCGGAAGACGTTGATTACATCAACGCTCATGGTACTTCTACCCATCGTAATGATTTGAATGAGACTTTAGCTGCTAAAAAGGTTTTTGGCGATCATGCTTATAAAATGACTATCAGCTCCAACAAATCCATGACAGGACATTTGCTGGGCGCTGCAGGCGGCGTAGAAGCAATTGCTACCGTCATGACCATTGAGAATGGTATTATCCCTCCGACGATCAACTATGAAGACCCTGATTTAGAAGAAGGTCTGGACCTCGACTATGTTCCTAACGTAGCCCGTAAAGCAGAAGTAAGAGCGGCTCTGTCCAATAACTTCGGCTTTGGCGGCCATAATGCCACCATTCTCTTCAAAAAATATCAAGCTTAATTGAGAATAGAGTGATTTAAATGCAAGACACGCGCAAAGAGCAGCTGCTGAAGTTCTGTCAAAGCCTTGGCATCGAAATGCACAAGCTGGAACTTCTAAACAGCGCTCTGACGCATACATCATACGCTCACGAATCTAAAGAATTACCGCGTCCGGAACATAACGAACGCGTAGAATTTTTAGGCGACTCCGTGCTCAGCGTTATCGTCAGTACATATATGTACTGCACTTTCCCCAACCTTAACGAAGGAGAACTTACCAAGCTCAGGGCCCATATCGTCTGCGAAGCATCGCTGGCTGAATATGCCCGTAAAATAAATCTTGGTGATTACCTGCTTTTAGGAAAGGGAGAAGGTTTGTCGGGAGGACGCGAACGCGCTTCTATCCTGGCCGACGCTTTTGAATCTGTACTTGGGGCTTATTATTTAGACCAGGGTATGGAAGCAGCCCGTGTATTTTTACTGGGGTTAATGAAAGCCGAGCTGGATTTTATCTGTACGCACGGCATTTGCAGTGATTTTAAAACAAGGCTGCAGGAAGTTGCGCAGCAGGATGGCGATGTTGATATCGTCTATGAGCTGATCGGTTCCAAAGGTCCTGAACACAACAAACATTTTGCCACCATTGTTTCCGTTAACGGCAAACATATCGGTTCAGGCGAAGGCAGGACGAAAAAGGAAGCGGAACAGCAGGCTGCTAAAAGCGCTCTTGAAAAAATGGGCGCGCCTTTGACAGGCTTTCCTAAATAAAATAAACCCTTGCCGGTTTACCGGCAAGGGTTTTCTTTGTCTGCTGTTCAGCTCAGTGTGAAGGTCCATACAGGTTCAGCAGAACTACGCCGCTGACGACCAAAGCCATACCGACGGCGCCGATGGCGTTGATGCTTTCGTGAAAGACCAGCATTGAAATGATGGCTGCGGCAACGACACCGATGCCTGCCCAGGTTGCATACGCAATGTTCAAATCAATAAACTGCAGTGAACGGGACAGAAAATAAAAAGCGCCTGTGTAAGCTGCAACTACTACCAGCGAAGGTGACAGCTTAGTAAAGCCCAGTGTGTATTTCAAAAATGTTGTGCCCAGTAATTCCAAAACAATAGCTAAACCTAAATATACAAATCCCATGATATCCTCCTAATCATCTATGGCGTCACGTAAAGCCTTCATCCAGGCAAAGCCGCCTTCCAGCAGTGCGTTGCGCTGGGCGTCAGTCATATTACGCAGCGCCCGTTCTTCAAAATCATCCATTTTTTGTAAAAGCCCGTCGGCATAAGCAGCACCCTGACTGGTAAAAACCAACAGCTTGACGCGTTTATCAGTAGGGCTGATTATTTTTTCGACGAAGCCTTTCTCTTCCAATCCGGACAGAATACTGTTGACCGTCTGTTTGGGCAGCATCAGTTTTTCGCAGATCAGATGCTGGGTACAGTCATTTGGAAATTCCTTCAGCAAATACAGGGTCAGCAGTAAATTGTTATTGAGTCCGTGTGATTTGGCCCAGCGTTCATAGACGGCGTTTGTGCCGAACCAAAGGTCGTAGTAGCCGTGGCGTATCCGTTGCAGCTCTTTATGCATAAGCGCCCTCCTTTTTTAATAAAGTCCGAAATCGGACTAATTAAATTATAACAACATTTTCTAAAAAAGGCAAGTAAAATTTTGTGAATGACACCAGGGCGGATGGCTGGCATTGACCGGGAGCGGTGATACGGGTATAATGCAATTATCAAGCATGTTGATAAAAATGCAGGCGCACTAATAAGCCGCATTATAATAAACGTTTAATGCAAGGAGGCAGGGCAGTGGCAATCATACCTGTGTTTATACCGCATGCGGGCTGTCCGCACCAGTGCGTGTTCTGTAATCAAAAAACTATCAGCGGTCAGCAGACTGCGTCGTCGAGAGACGTAGAGCAGCAGCTCGAACGCTATCTGCAATGGATCAAACCGGGCCCTTTCAACGAAGCGGCTTTTTACGGCGGCTCGTTTACAGGTTTGCCGGCCGACTTGCAGACAGAACTTTTCCGACCTGTAGATAAACTTTTGGCGGAAGGTGTTATTGGCAGTGTTCGCTTATCTACCCGACCAGATTATATTGATGCCGCCCGGTTAGAGCTGCTGCAGGCACACGGCGTAAAAACGGTAGAACTGGGTGTGCAGTCGCTGGACGATAATGTTCTGGCAGCGGCAGAGCGGGGGCATCAGGCTACCGATGTTTATAAGGCTGTTTCTTTGCTGAAACAGTATGGCTTTGAGCTCGGTCTGCAGTTAATGGTAGGTATGCCTGGCCAAAGCTTTGACAGCGTCAAAGCTACGGTTGAGCAGGTGCTCAGGCTCGGTCCTTCTTTTGCCCGTATTTATCCCTTGCTGGTAATAAAAGGCACGCCGCTTGAGCATATTTACGAACGTGGTGAATTTGAGCCTCTGACACTGGAAGCAGCAGTTGAGCAAAGTGCTTATGTATACAGCAAATTAACCCTGGCGGGGATCAAAGTCATTCGTGTTGGCTTGCAGGCCGATGAAGAGTTGTGCAGTGAAGGTAATATTGTTGCTGGACCGTTCCACCCATCTTTTGGTGAACTTGTGCAAAGCTTTTTGCTCTATGCCGAACTGACTCCGCAGCTGCAGAGACTGTTTTGCCAAGGCGCGGGAAACATAGTAATAACCTGCCCGAGCAAGCTGGAATCAAAGCTGCGCGGGCTGAAAAACAATAATCTGCGGCGCTGGCAGCAGCTTGCAGGACCGGTTCCTGTAAATATCAAGGCCAAGCCTGATGCAGAACGTATTATGATAAGCTGGAGGTTGGACGATGAGTGAATGTCAGAGCTTTGACCCGGTCGCTGACACAGACAGCAGGCTGCTCATTCTCGGTTCCATGCCCGGTGTTCGTTCCTTGCAGATGCAGCAGTATTACGGACATCCGCAGAATCGTTTTTGGCCGTTGGTGACGATGCTTTTAGGCTATGCTGAGGTTCCTTTGGATTATGCGGATAAAAAGCAGATGCTTTTAGATAACCGTATAGCTCTTTGGGACGTACTGGGTTACTGCGAACGTGAAGGCAGTCTTGATTCGGATATTACCTGCGAGCAGCCTAACGATCTGGCCGGATTTTTGCAGAATCATCCGCAGATACATACTATCTGCTGTAATGGAGGCAAAGCTGCCGCCGCCTTTAAAAAATATACCAGACAGCTCGATCTGCAGGGGATTACTGTGCATTCCCTGCCTTCTACCAGCCCGGCCAATGCCCGCTGGAGCCTGACTAAGCTTTTGGAAGCGTGGCAGGTTATCAATACCGGCCGTTAAAAAATAAAAAAGCCTTGAATACTTTTTGTATTCAAGGCTTTTACTTTAGTTATCAGTTAGTTTTTCCTGGATATGCCTTCAGTGCTTCACCAAGGATATAAATTGCCTTTTTCAAATCATCACAATTGAGAACATAGGCCAGCCTAGCCTCATTAACCCCCAACTCAGGGTCGCTGTAGAAACCGTTGCCGGGAGCGAACATAACAGTTTCGTTATCAATAGCAAAATTTTCTAAAGTCCAGATAGCAAACTTTTCAGCATCGTCTACGGGCAGCTGCACCATAATATAAAAGGCTCCCTTCGGATCGGAAGCAACTACGCCAGGCAGCTCTTTAAGGGCGGCAACGATCGTATCGCGGCGTTTTTTGTACTCTTGATTCACTTCCTCCAGATAGCTGACGGGAGTAGTATATAAAGCGGCTGCGCCGACCTGTTCCAGAATCGGGCTGCACAGACGGCCCTGGCAGCATTTGATAATCTGCTTGGCAAGCTCTTTGTTTTTGCTGATTATGCAGCCAATACGGGCGCCGCAGGCACTGTAGCGTTTAGAAACCGAATCAATGATGATCAGGTTGTCGGCAAGCTCGGGCATTGTGCCAAAGCTTCGGTAAGCGCCGTCATAAACAAATTCACGGTATACCTCGTCAGCGATCAAAGCCAGGTCATATTTGCGGACTATTGCTGAAATCATATCCATTTCTTCCTGTGTATAAACAACACCGGTCGGATTACCGGGATTAGTCAGTAAAACAGCTTTTGTTCTGGGCGTGATCTGCGCTTCGATAGCAGCAGCGTCAGGCAGATGGTAACCGTCAGTCACATTTGTCTGTACAGCGTTGATTTTAGCGCCGAACTCTCTGGCAAAAGTAGTATAGTTAGCATAAAACGGCTCGAATACCATGATTTCGTCTCCTGGATCACATAAGGCCATGACAGCAAAAATCAAAGCTTCGCTGCCGCCGTTGGTAATAAAAATATCATCGGCAGCAAAATCCATACCTTTTTCGGCATAGTATTTGCGTATCGCTTCGATCAGAAAACCTTCGCCTTTGGAATTGCCATAAGCAATTACCTGCTCGTCATAAGTGCGGATGCTTTCCATAAACTGGTCAGGAGTTTTGATATCGGGCTGTCCGATATTCAGATGGTAGATTTTTTTACCCTTCGCTTTAGCTGCATCTGCATACGGCGACAGCTTTCTGATAGGTGAAGAAGTCAAACTTTGGATACGTGCTGAAAGTTTCATGTAAAATCCCCTCACTGCTGATAAATTTTGTCCGGGCGCCAGGACCCGGGGTTATTCTGGCACTTGGCAGCATTTCTGCTGTCTTGCCAAGTGTTCATATTATATCATAATTAAATCGTTATTTTTAGCATCAGGATAAAAAAATGTAAAAATATTTTACAAAACGGCCTGAAATACAGCAAAAGTGTTTCAAAAAATACTTTTTGCTTCTCAAGCATAACGGCAGCATTTGATTAAAAAAGTGCGTTGAGTCATATAATTGTATGAAACCTTCATCTATGGTAAAATATACTGATAGAATATTGCAGATTGGGTGATTTTGTGCATTTAAAGTCATTTTCGACTTATGGATTCAAATCCTTTGCAGATAAAATTGAATTAAGCTTCGGTTCGGGCATTACGGCAATCGTTGGACCCAACGGCAGCGGCAAGAGCAACATTTCTGATGCGATCCGCTGGGTACTGGGCGAGCAAAGCGCCAAATATCTGCGCGGCAGCAAAATGGAAGATGTTATTTTTTCCGGCAGCGGCAAGCGCAGGCCTTTGGGTGTTGCCGAAGTGACGCTGGTTTTTGACAACAGCGACCATCGCCTCAGCCTTGATTTTGATGAAGTAAGCATTACCCGCCGCGTTTTTCGCAGCGGTGACAGCGAATACTCCATCAATAAAAAGAACTGCCGTTTAAAAGACATTCTTGACCTTTTGGCAGATACTGGTCTGGGACGTGGTTCTATGTCCATTATCGGTCAGAATAAGATCGATGAAATACTGAACAGCCGTCCTGAAGAACGCCGCGCTTTGTTTGAAGAAGCCGCTGGTATTGCCAAGTTCAGGATGCGTAAAAAAGAAGCTATGCGGCGTCTGGACGATACCGCTGCCAACCTGACCCGCATCAACGACATCAAAGCCGAAGTCGAAGGTCAGGTCGAGCCTCTGCGTCTTGCTGCAGAACAAACACGCAAATTCAATCTGCTGGATAAAGAACTGCGTGCCTGCAAACTGACCCAATTTGTGCACAAGATAGAAAATATTGAAAATATTCGGCAGAAGCTGAACACACAGGATGCCGAACTTGAAAATAAAGTACTGGAACGCGCTACTGCCGTCAGCACACAGGAAGCTGAATGCAGTGCCTTACAAATGGAGCTGGATAAGCTCAGTGAAGCCTATAACCGTATTCAGGACGATATCAAAGAAAAAGAAACAGCTCTGGAAAAACTGCGTGGTCAGGAAGCTGTGTTGGCAGAGCGTGTTCGGCAAAGCGAAAAATCAGGACTGCGTTTGGAAGAGCAGGGCAAAAAGCTGCAGGAACAGATCGCAGCTTTGGATACTCAGCTCAAAACGATGGTCGTGGATTATGACCGTTTAGAAGCGCAGCAGGCTGCCGCACAGCTTTTGGTAAGCAGGCTGACCGGAGAACAGGCAGAAAAAGAAACACGTATCAGCGAAGCTGAAGCGGCAATGGAAGATATGAAAACAGCTGCTTTCGATAATATGCGTACAATGGTCAATCTGCGGAATGAGATCCGTGGACTGGAGCAGGAGCAGGAACAGCGGATGCGTAAGCGTGACGCCCTTAAAAAGAGCATCGCCGAAGCAGAAACCGCAGGCGAAGAACTGCAGACCCGTTACCGTAATATGAACGATGAGCAGAGCAATGTAGAAAACTCTTTGGAGCTTATTAAACGCGATGGCAGGGAATTGAGTGCTAAAGCTGCCGAAGAGACCGAAGCGCTGAATAAAGTTCTGTCGCAGCATAAAGACTGTCAAAACAGGATCACAGCGCTGGAAAGCCGTTTGAACCTGCTGCAGAATATGCAGAAAAGCTATGAAGGCTTTGGCTATGGGATCAAAACAGTGCTGCAGTCGCAGGAACCTTGGCGCAGTGACGTTATCGGTGTTGCCGCCGAACTGATCGAAGTGCAGCCTGAATATGTAGTTGCAATAGAAACTGCATTAGGAGGAGCGGCGCAGAACCTTGTTATGGGCAGTTCGGAAGCCGCCAAAAAGGCTATCTCCTATCTTAAACAGCGTCAGGCCGGCCGGGCGACCTTCCTGCCGCTTGATACTATCAAATATTATGAACGCCGCAGTGAAGAAGAGGCACTGGCAAAACTGCCGGGTATTCGGGGATTTGCTGCCGATCTGATCGGCTATGATATAAAACTGGCGCCGATCTTTAAATTTTTGCTGGGTCGGGTGCTGGTAGCGGACAATATGGATGCCGCTTTGGCAGCCGCCAAAAAAAGCAGCTTTCGTACCAGAGTCGTTACTTTGGCGGGAGATGTCGTCAATGCCGGCGGTTCGCTGACCGGCGGCAGCAGGCAGCAGAAGGAAGCCGGCTTTCTGTCGCGCGGCAAAGAGATCGACGAACAGGAACAAAAGGCAGGTGTCTTGCGCCGTGAGCTGTTGGGATATCAGGAGCTGCTTGAAGAACACGAAGGCACCTTAAAAGTTTATAACAACAAACTGGTGGAACTGCGCCAGGACCTGCAGCAGAAGGAAATCCGCAAAGCTGAGCTGGGCGTAGCTCTGGAGCGTTTAAGCGCAGAGCAGCGTCAGGCTGCGGAACGGCTGGAGCTTCTGCTGGATGACCGTAATCAGGTTTCTCAGGAATATATGGCAGCTCGCCAGCAGCTTACCGACCTGCGCCCGCAGCTAACGGCTCTGGAAGCCGAAGACGCACAGGGCAAACAGCTGCTGGATGATCTGCAGAAACAAACGGCCGCAGACCACAGCGCTCTGGCATCTATCCGCAATCGTCTGCAGGATGCCAGGGTCGAACTGGAATCGACTGCCGCACGGACTACGATGATGGCCGAGCGGATGCAGCAGCTTGATGCCGATATGGGGCGTATGCAGCAGGAACTCGCTGCTAATGAAGACGAGCAAAAGCATTTGCTTGACGTGATAACGGCCAGCAAAACCAGCACTGAACAGCTGGCTGCCAGCAGTACCGCATTACTGGCCGAATTACAGACCGTTGTCGGCGGTAAAGATGAATTCGGGGCCAAACGTATTGCCATTACTGAAAAGCAGGCAGTGGCAGGCGAGAGGCTGGATTCTTTGAAAAAAGAACTGACTGTTGCTGAAACCAGGCGCAATCAGGCAGCGATGGAAATGGTACGCCAAAACAGCGACTATGACCATGCTCTGGAACAGCTGGCGACTGAATACCGTATTACTCTGGACGAAGCACGTGCCAGCGGTGATCTGCTGGATGAAAGCGATGCGGCTTTACGTCGGCGTGAACTGCGTCTGGAGCGTGAAATTGAAACCTTAGGCCCGGTAAATCCTGCGGCAATCGAACAATATGAAGCTGTCAGCGAACGCTACGAATTTTTACAGCGTCAATACAGCGATCTTTCAGAGGCCAAAGCCAATCTGGAAGCAGTTATCAGCGAAATCAACTCCGGTATGGCCAAACGCTTCAAAGAGGCCTTCGGAAAAATAAACGAATATTTTTCCGATTGTTATGTGCGTTTATTCGGCGGCGGTACTGCTGCTTTAAAACTTACTGACCCTAATGATGTTTTAGGCAGCGGCATCGATATCGAAGTGCAGCCTCCCGGTAAAAAACTGCAGAGCCTCTTCCTGCTATCAGGCGGCGAGCGGGCCCTGACGGTTATCGCCCTGCTGTTCGCTCTGCTCAGCTATCAGCCTTCGCCCTTCTGTATCCTTGACGAAATAGATGCGGCGCTTGACGAAGCTAACGTTGACCGCTTTGCGAAATTCCTGGCAGCCTATGCCGAAAGCACGCAGTTTATTGTTATCACACACCGCAAAGGCACTATGGAAGCCGCGCATGTTCTGCACGGCGTTACCATGGAGGAATCCGGTGTTTCTAAATTACTATCTGTCAAATTGAGCGAAAAGGAGTGAGAACATGGGATTTTTAGAACGACTGAAAGACGGACTCAGCAAGACCCGTCGCAACTTTACTGACCGTATCGAAGAACTTGTAGGTATGTCGGCTAAAGTCGATGAAGACTTTCTGGAAGAACTGGAAATGATCCTTCTGAGCGGTGATGTTGGTGTCAAAACCACAGAAAAGCTTATCGATGCTGTTCGTCAGGCTGCTAAAAAGAAAGAAATCGAGGGGACGGAGCAGGTTATGCCGTTCCTCAAAAAATATATTGCCGAAATGCTGCAGGACGAAGGACAGCGTACCCGTATCGGTGCCAAACCTACGGTTATTCTTGTCGTTGGAGTCAATGGTGTTGGTAAAACCACTACTATCGGCAAGCTGGCCAACTATTTTCATCTGTTCAAATACAAAGTCATGCTGGCTGCCGGCGATACCTTCCGTGCCGCCGCTGCCGAACAGCTGCAGATTTGGGGCGAGCGTGCCGGCTGCGAAGTTATCCGTCACGAAGAAGGCGCTGACCCGGCTGCCGTGGTTTTTGACGCTGTCAAAGCCGCTATTGCCCGCAATGTCGACGTACTTTTTATTGACACTGCCGGACGGCTGCATAATAAAACCAATCTGATGAACGAGTTGGAGAAAGTACACCGCATCATCAAACGCGAGATACCAGAAGCTCCGCATGAAACCTTTCTCGTGCTGGATGCAACGACAGGGCAGAACGCTATCAATCAGGCCAAAGTCTTTATGGAAACCGCCAACGTCACCGGTGTTGTGCTGACCAAGCTCGACGGTACGGCTAAAGGCGGTGTCGTTATTGCTATCAAAGAAGAACTTGGCTTGCCTGTTAAGTGGATCGGTGTCGGCGAAGGCATTATGGATTTCCGGCCCTTTGAAGCCGATAAATTTGTCGACGCCTTGTTTGATGGTGACAAGTAAAAATGCTTGACAGCCTCTGCGATTTTCGATATAATACCAAAGTCGGATAAAATATGTAAAGATTTTGGTGATTGAAATGCAGGAAAACAGTTTGGAGCAAAGAGTACGGTTAGGACGTTTGTTCGATGCCTACGGCTGCCTGCTCACCGAAAAACAGCAAAAATGTCTGGAGCTGTATTTCTGCGACGACCTTTCGCTGGCTGAGATAGCCGATGAACTTGAAGTATCAAGACAAGCGATACATGACCTTATCAAACGGGTAGAGCATACTCTGGAACGCTATGAAAGCAAACTGGCGCTGCTGGCCCGCGATGATCACGATAAAAAGCTGCTGGAAGAAATGAGCCGGCTGCTGGCTGACCACCTTGCTCAAAGCGGTGGCTCGGCAGAACTTCAACAAGTACGCCGCATTTTAGACGAATTGAGCGGCGAAAGTAGGTAAAAATGGCTTTTGAAAATTTATCTGAAAGACTGCAAAATGCGATAAAAATGTTCCGCGGCAGCGGCAAAATAACAGAAGACGATCTTAAAGCGCCTCTGCGCGAAGTGCGGATGGCTCTGCTTGAAGCCGACGTCAACTTTAAAGTCGTTAAAGATTTTGTTGCCAATATCAAAGAACGCGCGCTGGGCGAAACAGTTCAGCAAAGCCTGACTCCCGGTCAGCAGATCATCAAGATCGTCAACGACGAACTGACCCAGCTTTTGGGCGGCACACAAAGTAAGCTCACCGTAGCGGACAAACCGCCTACAGTCATTATGCTGGTAGGTCTGCAGGGCGCTGGTAAAACTACTACCGCCGGCAAGCTTGGCAGCCTGCTGCGGAAAAAAGGCAAAAAGCCGTTGCTTGTAGCGGGCGACGTTTACCGTCCTGCGGCTATCAAACAATTACAGGTTCTGGGCGAACAGCTCTCACTGCCTGTCTTTGCTCTTGGCGATCAGGTATCTCCGGTCGAGATAGCGCGCAAGGCAATGGATAAAGCATTCTCACTGGCTTGCGACACGGTAATCATCGATACCGCGGGCCGCTTACATATCAACGAAGAACTGATGGACGAACTGCGCAATATCAAAGCTGCCGTCAATCCGCATGAAATATTGCTGGTTGTCGATGCGATGACAGGCCAGGACGCAGTCACTGTAGCAGAAAGCTTCAACGGCGAGCTGGGCATAGACGGACTTATCGTTACCAAGCTCGACGGCGACGCCAGAGGCGGTGCTGTATTGTCAGTAAAAGCAGTTACCGGACGCCCGGTCAAATTTGTCGGTATGGGTGAAAAGCTTGACGCTTTGGAACCTTTCCATCCCGACCGTATGGCATCCCGTATCCTGGGCATGGGCGATATCCTGTCTCTGATCGAAAAGATCCAGTCCACTACCGACCTTGCCAAAGCTTTGGAAATGGAAAAGAAACTGCGCAAAGACGAATTCACGCTCGAGCAGTTCCTGGAACAAATGCAGCAGGTCAAAAAAATGGGCTCGCTGGAAACTATTTTGGGGCTTATCCCCGGTATGAGCGGCATCAGCCAAAAGCTGAAAGAAGCCAACGTTGACGAAAAAGAATTCGACCGCGTTGAAGCCATCATCCGTTCCATGACCCTGAAAGAACGCCGTCATCCCGATATAATCAACGGCAGCCGCCGTAAACGTATCGCCGCAGGCTGCGGTATGCGCGTGCAGGATGTCAACAAGCTTCTCAAAAACTTTGAAGAAAGCAAAAAGATGATGAAAAAGATGCAGGGTATGGCCAAGTTTGCTTCAAAAGGCGGTTTCAAAATGCCTTTTATGAACAAATAAATTTAAATCAACATCTGGTTTAAGGAGGTGAAATAGACATGGCAGTTAAAATCCGTTTAAAACGTATGGGCTCTAAAAAAGCTCCTTTTTACCGTATCGTTGTTGCTGACTCCCGCTCTCCGCGTGACGGCCGCATCATCGAAAGCATTGGTTTCTATGATTCCACTGTACAACCCGCTACCGTAAAGATCGACGAAGAGAAAGCTCTTTCCTGGATGGCTAAAGGTGCACAACCTACTGATACCGTTAAAAACCTTTTCAGCAAAGACGGCATCATGAAAAAATATGCTGAATCTAAAGCAAAATAAGAAATGAGGCGTGATTTGCATGAAAGAATTGGTAGAAGTCATGGCCAAGTCTCTAGTGAGTAATCCGTCTGCAGTAGTCGTGGAGGAGGAAACCACCGGAACATCAACGGTGCTTCGCCTCCATGTTGCTCCTGAAGATATGGGTAAAGTTATTGGAAAACAGGGCCGCATTGCTAAAGCAATCAGAACTGTCATGAAAGCTGTTGCAACCCGTGAGAATGTAAAAGTTGTCGTAGAGATTGTCTAAGACGTATAAGGATGGTAAACGATATGGATAAAATGTTTGTACGTGTTCCGGTTGCAATAAAAGCAAAAGTAACAGAAGATCTCAAGTTGAAAATTATTGGAGATGTCCAAAACACCATAAAAACGATTAATCTGGATATCGAGCACTTCGAATTCCAAGCCAAAAAAGCTCTTTCTCAGGCCGCCAGCGACCTGAGCGTACTTCCTTCACTGCGTGAGCAGATTGAAATGGAAAGAAACAAGATCAATGCCGCTAAAGCAGAAGCCGAAGATAAACTTAAACGCGCTGAAGCTTTGGAGATCGGTGCGGAGATCGGTCACGGTACACTTGAACGTACTGTCGAGATCACCATAGGCACTGATATCGACGCTCTGATGGGCGCCGAGATCCTCACTGAGGATGGTAAGATCATTGCTTTCCGCGAATGATATGGAAAAACAAGTAGTTATTGGCACTATTATCGCTCCGCACGGTGTGCGGGGCGATATTCGTATTCTGCCGCAGACAGATCATCCTGAACAATTTTTAGAGCTTTCCTCTTTGCTGCTCGAAGACGGCCGTTCGCTTCAGATCACCTCTGCCCGGTTCCATAAACGTATGGTACTGATGAAATGCAGGGGTGTGGAAACAATGAACGATGCCGAACTGCTGCGCGGCAAAAAGGTTTTAATCAACAGTGAAGATCTGCCTCAGCTTGAAGAAGGCGAATATTATGTAGCCGACCTGCTCGGACTGCCCGTATTCGATACGGCAGGAACACAGCTCGGCACATTGAAAGACGTGCTCAGCACCGGCAGCAACGACGTTTACGTTATTGCTGTACCGGAAGGCAAGGATATCCTCGTCCCGGCCCTCAAAAAGCACGTTAAGGAAATCAATATTACAGACCGTAAGATCGTGGTCGAATTACCTGAATGGACAGATGCACCGTGAGATTTCTTTTTATTACCTTATTTCCTGAACAAATTGAACAAGCGGCCGGTCACAGCATTATCAAACGCGCCGTCGATGCGGGACTTGTAGAAGTCAGCTGCATCAATCCGCGCGATTTTGCAACTGACAGGCACCGTACAGTGGACGATACGCCCTTTGGCGGCGGTGCCGGCATGGTTTTGAAGCCAGAGCCGATGGTAGCGGCTATCCGCATGGCCAAACAGCAGCTGCCTGCAGCGAGGGTTATTGCCATGTGTCCGGGCGGGCGCACATTAAAGCAGGATATCGTTGAAGAATATGCCCGCAGCGGCCAGGATCTAATTCTGGTCTGCGGTCATTATGAAGGCTTCGATGAACGGATCTTCAACTGGGTCGATGAAAAACTGTCCATTGGCGACTATGTACTTACCGGCGGCGAACTGCCGGCACTGATAGTTATGGACGCTGTAGCGCGCTTTATACCGGGCGTGCTTGGAAAAATGGCCAGTGCCGTTGAAGACTCTTTCAGTACGGGACTGCTGGAATATCCTCAGTACACCCGGCCGGTGGAATTTGAAGGACTGGAAGTACCGGAAGTGCTGCGTAACGGCAATCACGCTCTGATCAATCGCTGGCGCCGTAAAGAAGCCCTTAAAGCGACTTATCTGCACAGGCCTGATCTGCTTGCAGAGCTTGGCAAAGAGGATGTGTTGCTGCTTAACGAAATCAAACAGGAACTCGCAGGTGATAATAATGGCTAACCTTTATCTGGGGCTGGTGCATTATCCTATTTACAATAAAAATATGCAGGTCATTGCTACTGCCGTCACTAACTTCGATATTCACGATATTTCGCGTACCGCTCGCACCTATGATGTCAAAAAATATTTTTTGATCCATCCGCTGGAGGTACAGGCGGAAATCATCAAAAGGATAACTGACTATTGGCAGCATGGTTACGGCAAAACCTATAATCCTGACCGCAGCAACGCGCTGGAACGTGTAACCTATACGTCCAGCATTGAGTCGGCTATTGCCGCGGTTACTGAAATAGAGGGGAAGGCGCCGGTTACGATTACTACCGATGCCCGCACCTATCCTAATACAGTGACCTATGGCTTTGTACGAAAGTTGCTGCACAGCGGTGATAAACCTCTGCTGCTGCTTTTTGGCACCGGCTTTGGTATGGAACAGGAAACAATGAACAGTTTTGATTATGTACTTGAACCTGTTTATGGTCCCTGCGACTATAATCACCTGTGTGTGCGCTCTGCGGCTGCGATTATTTTAGACCGGCTGGCCGGTGAGGCCTGGTGGGAAAAATAACTGTCAAAATGCTCAAAAAATAATTGCAACTAATTGAACAGTATGATATAATGTCATTTGTGTAAAACGGACGGTCCGCTGTGGTGTGTTCGCACATGAACGTCTATGATTCGAGGAGGAAATTATGAATATTATTGAAGTATTGGAACAAGAACAGCTTCGTTCCGACATCCCTGACTTCCGTGCAGGCGACACCGTAAAAGTTTATGTAAAAGTAGTCGAAGGTACTCGTGAACGCGTACAGATGTACGAAGGTGTAGTAATTGCACGCAGCGGCGCCGGCGTTCGTGAAATGTTCACCGTTCGTCGTATTTCTTACGGCGTAGGCGTTGAAAGAACATTCCCGATCCACAGCCCACGTTTGGAGAAAATCGAAGTTTCCCGTCGTGGCATCGTTCGCAGAGCAAAACTCTACTATCTGCGCAGCCTTACCGGTAAAGCTGCTCGTATTCGCGAACGCAGATAATCGGTATCAAATTACAGACCGTAAATCAAGAGACCCTTTCAGTTCAGCTGAAAGGGTCTTTTTGTATTTTAATCAAGATAAATTCTGCCATAGTTGTCTAAATAAAAAAACAGACATTCACGTTTCGTGAATGTCTGTTTTTTATTTGCCTGATCCTTAATGCGCCAAAAGCTGCCGCATTTTATCAAGTGCTTTTAGCCGGTGTTTAGTGACGTTGCGTACAGTGCAGCCCAGACGTCCTGCCACCTCGGTCGGCTTCAGGTCATCTAAAAACAGCAGCGTAAGTATTTTCCTCTGTTCTGCACTTAACTGCCGCAGCGCTTCCTGCAGTTCCAGTGAAAGTAAAAAACGTGCCAGCTCGTCCAGACGCTCACCTGCTGCACAGCCTGTCTCCAGCAGGGCGATTCCGGCTTCGCTGTCCGTATCTGTCTGGGCTTCGTTTTCCCAAATTCTGCCCTGCTTCTGCATCGCGTCAAAAACAGCAAAATGCACCTTACAGCGTGCCAGTCCCGGCCAGTTTTCAAAATCAGCGCCCTTATACTGCAAAACCAGCTCGATAAAGGCCAGAACGGCGATACCTTCTGCGTCTTTTCCCAGCGACCTGTAAAACATCTCACGGCGGGCCTCGCTTTTTAAAAGCGGCTTAAAATCCGCGCATAACTGCAGCAGTGCTGCTTTATCACCAGCCTGGGCGGCGGTTATCAATGATTTCAATCTCTCTGCCTGTTCAGGTAAATTTTTTATAACGATCAGTTCTCTCTATAATTTTATGATACCCGGCTATACTGTAAAACGTCGCGCGCAACAAAAAACAGTCTAAACTTTTTCGACGAAAATTAACACCCTATACAATCAGGTGTTAATTTTATGCCTTTACTGCTTAAAATAATGGCGGGAGGGATAGCATGCAAAAATATATAGGCCGGCAGCTGAAAACAGCGCGGCTAAATAAAAAGCTGACCCAGGAACAGATCGCTGAAGCAGTAGGCTTATCGGCCAAGCACTATGGCTGTATCGAACGCGGCGAGGTCAGCACCACTGTGGCCGTACTGACACGGTTGCAGCAGGTGCTGGAATTTGAAGTGTTTATAATGATCAAAATTTAGTCTGCTTTGGCAGGCTATTTTTTTTCGATGTTTTCGCCGGGCTGCGGGTGAAGTACGTGTACGTACTTGCGCTGCAGCGCAAGTACCGCGGAGCGTAATAACGCGGCGCAGAAAAAAATTTTAAAAAGAGCCTTCTCGTGTCTTGTCGGGGGGGACATCTGTGATAAAATAACTAAAGAATTATATAAAATAGTTAAAAAATACAATCTAAAACAAGTTAAATATGACTTTTGTTTTAAAATATTGATTTAAAAACAGCGTATTGAAGTCAGGCAAAAGCTTTGGTTCCTGCGGCGTCAGCCGAAGAAATATATTGTTCAACAAATTTTAAGGAGTTGATTTTGGTGTATTTGAAAACAAGTAATAAAAAACAGCTGGCAGCAGCAGTAACGCTGGCTGTAATGGGAATGGCATGGGTGGCTGTGCCGAGCCAGGTATGGGCGAATGGTGGCGATGCTACTACACCGCTGCAGTATTCTGCATATACCAACCAGGCAGGAGCAGGTGGAGCTTTGGACCCCAATACGCCTGTTGGAGCTGTAACGGATGTTTTTGTAGCGGCGTATCACGGCAATTTTAACGATGAATATGCTGCTTCTGGAGATATGAGTGGCAAAACAATAACGGTTGGAGCGATGACGGTAAACGGCCTTACTGGCGAGAGCGGTATTGGAGGTTTGATAGATCAAAACGTTATTCAACGTGCGGCAGTAGCGGGCGGCAGCGTTGATGTGATCGGTGTTTATTCTGAAAATCTTCATAATGCAAATATTTCTTATACTGGCGCGATTAAAGCTGAAGGTGGTAAGGCTCAATATGCTGCTGTAGCTGACGGACAGGATAACGGGGATACTAAAGGTTTTGATAATACTACAGGCAATGGCATTGCTGGCGGCACAGGTGGAATTGGTGCAGCAGGTGGCAATGGCGGCGCAGCTGTAGTAACGGCAGGTGAGATTACCGGTGGCGGAAATGTGATCACAGGTGCGATTGATGTCACCGCTACAGGAGCCGAAAGTGGTCAGGGTGGTAATGGCGGCGACGGTGGCAACGGCGGTAACGGCGAGAACCACGGTGACGGTCAGGCAAATAGTGGCATAACCGGCACGGCTGGAAATGGTGCCGATGGTACTAATGCTGCGACAGCAGGCGGTACAGGTGGTCATGGAACTGATGGTATCAAAGGCGGTAATGGTGGTAACGGTGCAGCTGGTACCATTGGCGCAGCAGGTGGCAATGGCGGTGCGGCTACAGCTACAGGTTTAAAATTAGCCGATAGCACAGGCCTGACCACGATTACTTTAACCGGGTTGAGTGTGACCGCAAACGCTGGTGATGGCGGAGCTGGTGGCAATGGCGGCACTGGTGGCAAAGGCGGCGATGGCGGCAGTGGTCAAAAAGGTGGTAACGGCGGCGCAGGCGGCGCGGGCGGAGTTGGCGGCATGATAAGCGGCACTTATAGCCCATCAGCTGCTGGCGGTGCAGGTGGCAATGCAGGTGCGGGCGGACAAGGCGGCGCTGCAGGTAATGGCGGTAATGGTGGCGCAGCAGGCAATGGTGGTAATGGTGCTGATGCTGTAGCTACAGGTATGACAGCTTCCAACAGCATTTTAAATATTACAGTGGATAGTGTGACGGTTGAAGCCACAGGCGGTAAGAGCGGTGCAGCAGGCATTGCAGGAGCTGCTGGCGGTGAAGGTACTGTAGGAGTTGGCGGTGCGGCAGGCACAGCAGGTAATGGTGGCTCAGGTGGTGCTCCTGGTGTAGGCGCTCCGGCAGGTACAACACAAGCTCCTAATGGAGGTAGTACAGGTAATACTGCTCTTGATGGAACTGCAGGAACAGTTGGCACAGCAGGAACTGCAGGTGCTGCTGGTACAAATGGCCTTGCAGGCACTGCACAGGCTGCCGGTTTCAGCTTTACTGGCAGCAGCACAGTTACTTTAAATACCAAGGCGATAACTGTTACAGCTACTGCAGGTGAGGGCCTTGCCGCTGTCGCTGGTGGTGCTTTGGCAAGTGATAATGGTGCAACTGCTCAAGCTACTGGCATCGTTAATAATACAGGTAGCCTGAACATAGTTTCCAGTGAAGGCTTGACTATTAATGTTACTGCAGCAAAGGGTTTAAATACTAACCATGCTCAGGGCTTGGCAGTAGATAATACAGAATTGCTTGTACATACAGCAGGCAAAATTGCTGTTACAGCTGATGCCAGCGCTTCTACAGCCGCAGGTAAAGGTGCTCAGGGTATCGAAGGCAATAAAAATAAACTTGTTTTTATTAGTGATGCTGGTGGTATTGAAGTAACGGCTAAAGGCGGCGTGGGCGCTGCAGGCAGTCTAACACACGAATATTCTGTCTGGACTTACGACAGTGATGTTACCTTTGATGCCAAAGCTGCAGATATTGTATTTAACGGCGATGTAGAGGTTGTAAAGCACGATACAGCAGATAGTACTTTGAATTTAAAATCAAATACTGAAGTTAAAGCAGGAACTGATAGTGCAGGTTCTTTGAATATCAGCGGTACGACCATGAACCTGACCGATAACCTGGCAACATTGAAAATAGCAGATGAAACTATTTTGAATAATAGTAAAGTATATTTCTTTGACGATAACAATGATGCAGATAAATATAATGCTGCTGGTACTTATCGTACACTGGAAACTGAAGATTTAGTGACTACTGGCACTAACGAGCTCTTTATGCGGACCAATGTTAATGGTGCTTATGGCGGAGCAGCGGCTAAAGGCGACCAAATTACGTCTGCTAATGCTGAAACTGGTGATGGTAAATATAATATTACTGTTTTTGACCAGGGTATGCGTAATGGTTACAATAATAAAGCTGATGCTGATGACAATCATCTAACTGGTAGTGTTATTCTAATCAAAAATGCAGGTTCTGCTACTATTGGTGAAGTCAAAGAAATGAAATACGATAATGGTGTTTGGGCTTACGAATATGACAGTGAAGCTTCCATCGTTAATGACAATTTGCAACTTGATAAGATCACTACTAAGTCTGCCAAAGCCTCCGTGGCTCAATGGGCGGCGCAGGACGCCAACAAAATCGCGGCCGGCGCGGCAGTGACATTGTTCGGCGCAGATGAAACCCTGATGGAACGTCTGGGCGACGTCCGCAGCGGTGACGATAACGACGGAGTCTGGGCTAAATACGTCGGTGGCAAGATCAAAGTGGACGGACTGCAGGGTGATAATGACTTTAAGTACAACGGCTTCGCCGCCGGCTACGACCATGAGATCGGCAATAACTGGCGCATCGGCCTGGCCGGACAGTATGCCAAAGGCGATACTACTCTGACTAACGGCGACGGCGAGATCAAAACAGCAGCAGGCGCTTTATATGGCACATGGACTGGCGATAAAGGTCATCATGTAGACATCATTGCCAAAGTTGGTAAAGTTGACAGCGAAACCAGCGCTTACGGCGGCACTATTGCCCAAAAACTGGACGGTGATTTTGGCAGTACAGCTGTAAGCTTTGCTGTTGAATACGGCTATCGTCAGGAATTGAATGACGGCTGGTTCGTTGAACCTATGGTGCGTGCAAGTTACGTACATCTGGGCGGCGATGATTATACCGTAACCACTCGTGACAATACTATGAGCGTTACTAACGACAGCATGAACAGCATTGTTCTGCGCGGCGGTTTCCTGGTTGGCAAAACCTTTGCGGCAGACAGCAGCGTTTATCTGAAAGCGGCAGTACTGCACGACTTCGACGGCGACATCAACACAAATGTCAGCGCTGACGGCAGAAGCGCCAGCTACAGTGACAGCATTGGTGGTACCGCTATCGAATATGGTATCGGCGTCAACCATAAATTTAATAAGGATTCCAGTATGTATCTGGATGTAGAACGCATCAGCGGCGGCGACGTAACTAAAAACTGGGGCGTCAATGTAGGCTTTCGTTACAGCTTCTAAGGCAGTAAGTTGAGTAGTTGGCAGGCAGTATGGCAGCAGAAAAATAATTTGATGCTGACGATACTTCTTACAGCTGCTGAGAGCGGAGGAAGAATATGGAAAAAATAGATTACAGAAAAATGGGGATGGAAATCAAGATTCGCAGGCTGCGTGCTGATATCAGCCAGTCTGATTTGGCAAAACAGATAGGTGTATCGCAGTCGCATTTATGTAATGTGGAAAATGGCCGCCTGTCGCCAAGTTTACGTTTGCTTTTGAGTTTGCGTAAGCTGCTTGGCTGTACGATTGATGAACTGCTGATAGGAACAGACACTGAGTCTAAGGGGAATGGATAAAGGTTGGTTGATTTGAAGTACAGCTTTTAAAAGGAAGGCGTTTATTTCAGAAGCCTGTGCAGGATAAAACAAAACCCCGGCGCATTGCGCCGGGGTTTTTATGTTTGTCCAAATTGTCAAAGGGCAGTAATTATTTTTTGTCTATAAGTTTGAGCGGTACGCCTATTTTAGCTTCAACTTTTTCGCCTTTGGCTACTTTTACAGCAGCGTCCAGACCCTGCTGGCCCATCAGTTCGGGTTGTTGAGCGATAGTTGCGGCCATAGTGCCTGCTTCTACTGCTTTCAGGCCGTCTTGGGTGCCGTCAAAGCCAACGATAAAGATTTTTTTGTTAGCACTTTTGGCTGCTTCGATAGCGCCCAGTGCCATTTCGTCATTTTGAGCGAAAATAGCCTGGATATCAGGGTTGGCCTGCAGCATATTTTCAGAGACAGTCAGGCCTTTGCTGCGGTCAAAATCAGCAGATTGTTTGGCAACAACTGTAAGTTTTTGGTCGGCTACTTTATGGAAGCCTTCGCCGCGTTCGCGGGTCGCAGATGCGCCGGGGATGCCTTCGAGCTCGGCTACTTTTACTTTTTCACCAAGTTTTTGGATGATGTATTCGGCTGCCATTTCGCCGCCTTTGACGTTGTCAGAAGCGATGAAGGAGGCTACTGTGCCTTTATCGGCGCTGCGGTCGAGCGCCAGAACGGGGATGCTGGCTTTGTTGGCAGCTGCCACAGAAGTTGATACTGCTGCGGAGTCGACCGGGTTGATGAGCAGTACGTCTACTTTTTGCTGGATCAGGTCAGAAATATCATTGGCCTGTTTTGCGGGATCGTTTTGCGCATCGACGATTTTAACATTGACTCCGAGTTTTTTTGCTTCTTCTTCAACGCCTTTACGTACGGATACGAAGAAGGGGTTGTTGAGTGTGGAGATGGAGAAGCCGATGGTAGTTGTTTTTTTGCCGTCAGCGGGTTTTGCAGCTTTGTCACTGCTGCCGCAGCCGGAAGTGAGCACTGCCAGTACTGTGATGGCAGCTACTAAAAGAGTCCATATTTTTTTCATTGGTGAGTGCCTCCTAAGCTTTTTTGCGGTCCATAAGTACCGCCAGTAAAATTACAATACCTTTGACAACTTGTTGATAGAAGCTGGATACGTCGAGAATATTGAGGCCGTTGTTGAGTGTGCCGATGATAAGCACGCCGACCAGTGTACCTGTGATATAACCTTTGCCGCCGGAAAGACTGGTTCCGCCTAAAACTACGGCGGCGATGGCGTCAAGTTCATAACCGGTGCCGGCAGTCGGCTGGGCCGAATTGAGACGTGAGGTGAGGACTGCGCCTGCCAGAGCGCAGAAGAAACCGGTGATTGCATAAACAAAGATTTTGACACGTTCTATTTTGATGCCGGCGATGAAGGAAACTTTTTCGTTGCCGCCGACTGCGTAGATTTTACGGCCCAAAGGAGTTTTCCTCAGGAGGAACCAGGAAACGGCAAATGCCAGCAGCATGATGATTGCAGGTACTGGCAATCCCATGAAAAAGCCCTGACCGAAGTCGTGGAACATAGTGTCGTCACTGAGACCGCTGATAGGGTTACCATTGGTATATACCAGTGTCAGACCGCGATAAATGGTCATGGTGGCGAGCGTAGCGATAAAGGGTGCTACTTTGCCGTAAGCAATGACTAAGCCGTTGACAGCGCCAAGGCCCATGCCTATGAAGCAGGCAGCAAGGATCGCCAGCATCGGATTCATGCCGCTGACGATCAGGCTGCCCATCAGGGCGCTTGAAAGTGCCAGCAGGCTGCCTACAGACAGGTCGATGCCGCCTGTCAGGATGACAAAGGTCATACCGAAAGAAATAAGGGCGTTGATGGAAACCTGACGCAGCAGGTTTTTCAGGTTATTGGGATCGACAAAACTGTCGTTTAAGGCGGCTATGACGATAAAGGTTACGACAAGGGCAATAAAGGGGCCCATTTTACGGATACGTTCTTTAATATTCATTATTTACTGTCCTCCTGTGGCAAGGGTGATTATTTTTTCTTGTGTCGCTTCTTCGTGGTCCAGCTCTCCGGCGATCTTACCTTCGTGGATAACGAGGATGCGGTCGCTCATGCCGATAACTTCCGGCAGTTCGGAGGAGACCATGATGATGGCGACGCCCTGAGAGGTCAGTTCGTTCATTAGATCGTAGATGTCGCGCTTGGCGCCGACATCGATACCGCGTGTCGGTTCATCCATAATAATGATTGATGGATTCATACCGATCCATTTGGCAATGACGACCTTTTGCTGGTTGCCGCCTGATAGTGCGCCTGCTTCCAGGTCGATCGATGCGGTTTTGACACCCAGTTTTTTAGAAAGCGCTTCGGAGAAGGCTGTTTCGTTTTTGGCGTTGATCACGCTGCGTTTAGCAAAGGTATCGACACTGGGCAGCGCAATATTTCTGGAGATGGAGAAGTCGAGGATCAGGCCCTCACTTTTACGGTTTTCGGTGATGAAGCCGATGCCTGCTTTGATGGCGTCTTCCGGTTTTTGGATACAGACTTTTTTCCCATGCAGGTAAACTTCACCGTGCTTGCAGGAATCGACGCCGAACAGGGCCCGCATGATCTCGGTCCTGCCTGCTCCCATCAGCCCTGCTACGCCGAGGATCTCGCCTTTACGCAGTTTGAAGGAGATATTGTTGAACAGTCCTTCTTGACAGAAGTTTTTGACTTCCAGGACTATTTCGCCGGGTTCGTTTGTGCGTCCGGGGTAATATTCGGTAATAGAACGGCCGACCATGTCGCGGACTACCTGTTCCATATTGGTTTCGCGGGTGGGTTTGCTGCTGATAGCGTAGCCGTCGCGCATTACGGTGATGGTATCGCAGTGGGCGAATACTTCTTCCATTCGATGCGAGATGTAGACGATGGCAACGCCTTTGTTTTTAAGCGCGTGCATTACGGCAAACAGTTTTTCTGTTTCACGTTCTGTCAGGGCGGCCGTAGGTTCATCCATGATGACGACTTTGGCATCAAGCATCAGGTTACGCATGATTTCTGTCATTTGCTGCTGACCAACGCTGCATTCGCCTGCTTCTGCGTCAAAAGGCAGTGTAATACCCATTTGACTGCATTTTTCTTCGGCCAGCCTGCGCATTTTTTTGAAGTCAAGCATTCCGAAACTGTTGGTTACGTTCTGCATCAAAAACAGATTTTCGAGAATAGAGAGATTGGGCCAGATATTAAGTTCCTGATGGATGAAAGCGATGCCGCATTTTTCGGCTTCGAGTGCGTTTTTGAAGCTTATTTCCCGTCCGTCTACGCAGATCGTGCCGCTGTCGGCTTTATGGATACCCGTAAGGATGTTCATAAGGGTGGATTTACCGGCGCCGTTTTCACCCATCAGAGCGTGGATCTCTCCTGATTTTAAGGTCAGGTCGACGCCTTTGAGTACTTCGTTGGAGCCGAAGGCTTTTGAAATACCCTTCATGGTGATTTCCATTAGTCGCAAAACTCCTTTGCTGTAAAATCGATTTTAGAAAATAACGCCTGCGTGCAGGATAATGTTGGCGTAGGGGGTGATCTCGCCGGTGCGGATCACTGCTTTAGCAGTTTTGGCAGCGGCTTTGAAGGCTTCGTGGTCGCTAAGGATCTGTTCCTTACCTTCAAAAAGCTCCTGCATTTTCTGCCATGTAGCAGGATTTTTACTTTCCATTTCGGAAGCGATATGTATTTTTTCGACTTCCATATATTTCAGCACTTCTGTAAGGACATCTAAAAAGGAAGGAGTACCTGGTTTCAGAGCCAGATCGATTTTGGGGACACCGGCCGGAACCGGAAGGCCGCAGTCGCCGATAACGATAGTGTCAGTATGGCCTAAGTCAGCCAGGACTTTGGCGATGTCGCTGTTGAGGATTCCTATTTTTTGCATTCTCCAAGCATCCTTTCTACATCTTTAAGATAGGGCATACCGCCTTGTGCGCCCAGCTTCTGAACGGAGAGGGCCGCTGCGGCGTTGGCAAACCGGATACTGTCGTCTAGGCTGCGTCCTTCGCATCTTGCGACGGCAAAAGCACTGTTGAAGGTATCGCCTGCGCCTGTGGTATCCTGGGCATTAACGACGAATGCGGGAACAGTGTGTACTTTGCCGTTTTTAGCATAAGCAACGCCTGCTTTGCCAAGTGTCATAAAAAAGCGTTCTTCCTGCATCAGCAGGATTTCTTCGCTGGTCTTACCGGGATAAAGGGCTTCGGCTTCGTGTTCATTGGGGGTCACATAGGTGACTTTATCCAGCCATTCAGAAGGAACGGGCTGCACGGGAGCCGGATTTAAAAGTACGCTGATTCCTGCCGCTGCACATTTGCCGATGATGTAATCGATGGTGGGCAGCGGTATTTCGTGCTGGAGCATGACCAGGTCTGCGGCGGCAATGACGTTCCAGGCAGTATCGATATGTTTGGGCATGACCAGATCATTGGCGCCTTTGATGACGATAATACTGTTGTCGCCTTCGGCAAGGATGATATGGGCAGTACCGCTGTTCTGTCCGGGCAGGACGCTGACATAACCGGTATCGACGTTGTTGGTTTTCAGGTTGTTGATGATCATAGTGCCGTAAGCATCGTCGCCTACGCAGCCTATCATGTGTACCTGGGCTCCTAAACGTGCGGCGGCAACGGCCTGATTAGCGCCTTTGCCTCCTGGTGAAACTATGAGCCTGCTGCCGATTATTGTTTCGCCGGCTGCAGGCCGTTTGCCTGCTTCTACTGTGAGGTCGATGGAACAGCTGCCGATAACAGCGATTTTGACCATGGTGATCTCTCCTTACATCTTGGAAACTTGTAATTTTGTTATAATAGTAACATTATAATATTCTACACAGGCGGGTTATATCCTGCCTATTTAATGATGATTTTGGAAAAGCTAATACTTATGTATTTTACCGCAAGCGACTGTTTTGGGCAAGAAAAAACACTATATTAATGTAAAATTTTTTCGACAATTTGCCTTTGGCGATTGACAAATCCACTAATGTTTGTTAACGTAGAAACGGTGTTGCGAACGTTGTGAGTACGTTTGCAAAAATAAAAGAGACCGCACCGATTCAGTTGATGCGTTGGAATAAGAGGGAGTATATATGAGTACTAAAAAATCAGGAACATCTTGGCAGGATACTATCAGCGACTGGCTGGTTTCGATCATTGTAGCCGTAGCGCTGGCTTTTTGTATCCGTACGTTTGTGGTAGAGCCTTATATGGTCGAGGGTACGTCGATGTATCCGACGCTGGAAAGCCACGAGCGCCTGATCGTCAGCAAGTATAAATATTTCTTTACCGAGCCGAAAAGGGGTGAGATCGTTGTTTTCCGTTATCCGAAGGATGAAAGCCGCGATTTTATCAAACGCGTTATCGCGACCGGCGGTGATACTATTGAGATGCGTGACGGTAAGGTTCTGGTCAACGGCAGTGTGATCGAAGAAAATTATATTTACAAGGATGATCCGAAGGGCCCGAATAAGTCTAATTACAGAAAATCTGTTGTGCCTCAGGGGCATATCTTCGTTTTAGGAGATAACCGTAATAATTCTGAAGACAGCCGTTTTGCCGATGTTGATTTCGTGCCGCTGAAGCTTGTAAAAGGCGAAGCAGTTGTTGCTTTCTGGCCTGTTGAAAGATGGCGTATGCTGCCTTGATAGGCGGTCGAGGAGATAATTATGGATTTTAAGATACAATGGTTTCCCGGTCATATGACGAAGGCGAAACGGATGATGGAACAGCAGTTAAAGCTGGTTGATGTTGTGGTTGAAATGCTGGATGCGCGGATCCCACGTTCCAGCAGCAATCCGATGCTGATCCAGATGCTGGGGGATAAACCCAAGGTCGTTGCTTTGAATAAGATCGATATGGCTGATCCGGAAAAGACTGAAAAATGGCTGCAGACTTTTAAAAACAGCGGTTTGCCTGTCTGTAAGGTAGATTGCAGCACCGGTAAGGGCGTAAAACAGATGGTGGCTGCGATCCAGCAGGTGGCCAGGCCTGTCACGGATAAGTGGCTGAGAAAAGGTGTACGCAATCGTTCGATCCGTGTTATGATCGTGGGTGTGCCGAATGTAGGTAAGTCTACTTTGATCAATCGTTTGGTCGGTAAAAATAAAGTTGTGGCAGCGGACAGACCTGGTGTGACTCGAGGTCAGCAATGGGTGACTATCGCCAAAGGTCTGGAGCTTTTGGATACCCCAGGTGTTTTGTGGCCGAAATTTGAAGATCCGGAAGTAGGCTTTTGTCTGGCAGTAACGGGAGCGATCAAAGAGGATGTTTATGACAGGGAAACAGCAGTAGAGCTGTTGCTTGAACGTTTGATGCATATCTATCCGGAGGATCTGCGTGTAAAGTACGCTATTGATTTTTCAGAAGCTGAGCCTGTGCGTGAGGTAATGGCTAAAATAGCCGTCGCGCGCGGCTGTCTGAAGGCCGGCGGTGTGCTTGACATTGATAAGGTTATCCAGCTGGTATTGCGTGATTTTCGTACAGGACGCTTAGGGCGTTTTACTTTAGATGAACCGAGTGAAAATAATTAAGGCCGCTGCAACGCGGCCTTTTTAATTAGGGGTGGGAATAATGAAGATCAGCGAGGTAAAGGAGATTTTGGCGGGAGAGCCTGACCCGGATCAGGTGGCAGAACTTGCTGCCGATGAGCGCAGCGGTGTGCAGAAGCTGGTTGTCGCTTATCATAAAAGGCAGGAAAAGCTGCGTTTAGAGCAGCAGCGTTTTACGGAGATGCTGGCCTATGAACGTAAATATTACGCTCAGGGGGCACAGTATATTGCCGGGATCGACGAAGCAGGACGGGGACCTTTGGCAGGGCCGTTGGTGATAGCGGCTGTTATTTTACCGCAGGAGGTATTTATCAGCGGACTTAATGATTCCAAGCAGCTTTCGGCAGTAAAGCGCGAGCTGCTTTATGACGAAGTACTTGCCAAAGCACTGTCTGTTTCTGTAAATGTAGTCAGTATCAGCAATATCGACGAGCTGAATATTTATCAGGCTACGAAGCAGGGAATGACTGAGGTTCTGGAACATCTTGCGATTAAGCCGCAGGTGGCGCTGGTAGATGCAATGCCGATCGTATCGGCCGGCATTGAAACAGTTTCCTTGATTCACGGTGACGCGCTGAGTGCTTCGATAGCTGCTGCTTCTATTATTGCCAAGGTCACTCGTGACCGGATGATGATAGAACTGGCTGAACAATATCCTCAGTATGGTTTTGCCGGTAACAAGGGTTATGGCAGCAGGGAGCATATGCAGGCAATTGCTGAGTTTGGAGCGACTAAGTGGCATCGCCGCAGTTATGAGCCCATTAAAAGTATGCATCTGTCTCCTGCTGAACAGGAAGGTAACAGGCTGTTTTCACCGGTGTCAGAGAAGTGACGGAAGCGCGGCAAAGGCTGGGGAAAAAAGGTGAGGACGCTGCCTGCGCTTATTTAGAACGTAAAGGTTACGTTATCTGCCGTCGTAATTACCGCTGCCGTTATGGCGAGATCGATATTATTGCCGCTAAAGGCGGCGAGCTTAGTTTTGTAGAAGTAAAAACACGCCGCAACCTGAATTTTGGGCTGCCCCGTCTGGCGGTTACATACGCCAAGCAGCAGAAAATCAGGAGTGCGGCGCTTTTTTATTTGCAGCAGGAAAACAGGCATCAGCAAATGCTCAGTTTTGATGTGATCGAAATTTTAGTTGAGGGCAATGTGGCAAGATTACACCATTTACCGCACTGTTTTTAAAATAAGAGGAGGCGTTTTTTATGTACGCTAAAGTTTATGGAGAAACAACCTGCGGTATCAATGGTGAACAGATCATTGTCGAAGTGGATATTTCTAACGGGCTGCCGAGCTTTGATATTGTGGGGTTGCCTGATACGTCAGTCAAAGAATCTCGGGAACGGGTACGGGCTGCACTGAAAAATTCGGGCCTGATCTTTCCGATGACCAGGATTACTGTAAATCTGGCTCCGGCTGATTTGAAAAAGGATGGTTCCGGTCTTGATCTTCCTATTGCTGTTGGTATTTTAGTCAGCAGCGGTGTTTTACAGCAGGAGCAGGTTGATGATACTATTTTTGTGGGCGAACTGGCACTGGATGGGACAATCAGGCAGATTGCAGGCGTATTGCCAATGATTCTGCATGCACGTGACATTGGCAGGAAAAACATTGTGATCCCTGCAGGCAACTGCGCTGAAGGACGGCTTGTTGACGGTATTGATGTGCTGATACCTGCATCGCTGCTTGAATTGGTAGAGCATCTGCGGGGTGAAAAGGTTCTGGATGTACTGGATAAGGAAGCTATCTGTGCGGCAGCAACCAGTGTCTATGATGTGGATTTTGCGGAAGTGCGCGGGCAGCAGGTAGTAAAAAGAGCACTGGAAATTGCAGCGGCAGGTGGACATAATATTTTGATGGTAGGATCTCCCGGCAGCGGTAAAACTATGCTGGCACGTCGGCTGCCAACTATTTTACCGCCGCTGACAGAGGCTGAGGCGCTGGAGGTAACAAAAATCTACAGTATTGCAGGTTTGCTGCAGCGGCAGGAACGGGTGATGCTGGAACGTCCATTTCGCAGTCCGCATCATACGATTTCTTCAAGCGCGCTTATAGGTGGAGGCAGTGTGCCGCGGCCTGGAGAAGTGACGTTGAGCCATCATGGTGTTTTATTTTTAGATGAGTTTCCTGAATTTTCGCGTACTGCTTTGGAGGTGCTGCGTCAGCCGCTGGAAGATGGTTATGTGACGATCAGCCGCGTACAGGCATCGCTTACTTTTCCTGCTAATTTTATTATGTGCACAGCGCAGAATCCGTGACCGTGCAGTCCTCAACATAGGCAATATGATTTGGAGTGGTAGCGAACCGGTATTCAATATCAACAGATATTTCAGGATAATATTTTTCAGGAGCCGATTCTGTGGTTACCGTAATTTTTTCGACAATAAGTTCTATAATGGCTCTTTTGGTTTCGAATGATAATTTTTCCGGATCAAGATTTTGACATTTATCAGTGAATTTTTTTAAAAGAGAAATAGCTTTTTCCTTATTTTGTTTTGTGGCAGCAGATTTTCTGCTGTCTATTTTCATTTTTAGGCGTTCCTGTAGTGTTGCTTCCTCTGTGGAAAGCTTTTCAAGCTGACACGATAAATCTGTTTCAGAAATAATTTTCTTTCGATACAGCTCAATTATGGACGCACGTTCTTCTGATAATTTTTTCAAACTTGCTTTGATTTGATCATGCTCTTTTTTTACTTCGTCTTCAAGTGATTGTTGTTCTTTTTCCGGATCCATGTTAAGGATTTTGTTTGGAGACTTTAATATTTTTATGCAGTCCTCTAATACAAGATGCTCAAGCCAGTCTGCTCTAACATTTTTCGATATACATTTTTCGGTGTTATGAGCCAGATATGAATTTTTTGCATTACATACGTAGTATGGGATTTTTTCACGTCCGCTGCCTGAATAAGCGGTACCCATATAAGTACGGCCGCAGTTACCGCATTTGATAATGCCCCGTAATAAGTATTCCCGAACGGCGTTTCTCATAGCTGTAATTTGATTTGTTTTTAGAGCTTCGTTAGCTTTTTCCCAGAGCTCATCGCTTACTATAGCTGGGACCGGCCTAAGTATTATTTTGCTGTTTTTGTTTGTAGCTCGTTTGCCGTATTTGTGGGTACCTTTATAGGTTGTTGATTTTATTATCGATAATACTCGGCTCGGATACCAAATGGACGAAGCATTCTTTTTACGTTTTCCGTTAATGCCGTTTAAATCATAACGGGTAGGGATATTCAGTGCATTTAAATAATCGGATATTTTTATTGCGGACATTTTTTGATTCCCTGATAAGTCAAAAATTAACTGAATAACATCGGCTTCAGATAAATTGCATCCTGGCATTATATCATCTGAAATCTGCAGCTGTTTATCAACAACATGATAACCAAATGGTACGATTCCTCCGAGCCAGTTGCCGAGTCTGGCGGCACGTTGGGAGCCGGCCCACATTCTGGATAAAATCGTGTCACGTTCTAATTCCGAGATCCCTGCTAACGAAGTAAGCATAAATCTACCGGTCGGGGTTTCGGTTTCTAAAGGTTCTGTCATACTACGGATACTTACACCAAGTTCTTCAAGATCATGTACTGCGTTGAGAATTACACGTACTTTACGGCCAAGACGGTCGATTTTGTAAAAAAGGATTGTATCAAATTTTTTTTCTCTGGCATCTCTAAATAAACGGCTACCTTCCGGACGTGCTTCAACAGGTATTGTTCCGCTGATGCCATCATCACAGTAATAGTCGAAAACTTCTAACTGATAGAGATCCACATATTTAGCTGCGAATTCTTTTTGGATTTCGATTGTTCCACGTTCAGCTTGTTCTTCAGAGCTGACACGACAATAAACAGCTACTGGCATTGGCAATCTCTCCTTAAACGTATGTTTGTATAGATTGGGTAAAAATTTGCAGCCCGGAAGGGCTGCAAATTTATTAGGAATTAATTTGATTGAAAATCTTTAACCAGATCTCTTGTTTTTCGATCTCGTCATTTTCTTTTAAAGTTAATATTTTAGTTTTTGCTGCTTTAGCCATTTCAACTTTATAGCCATTTGGCAATTTAACATTATATTTTTTGGCGGTTTCTTCAAGTTGCTTTAGTAAGGGAATAGATGGGTTGTATATATTTTCAAAATCAAATTCATCTATATCTCTGAAATATTTATCTATAGATCTACTGAGGCATTTAAATGGAATGATATCTTCGACCTCAATATTTTCTCTTTCGGAAACTTCACCTAATAATATAACTTTTTCCGGCTCGTCTTTATATAAATCGCTTGTGAGTTTCTTTTTATATGTGACACCAAGAGCATCAGAGTCTAAAATCACAAAAGGTAAAGTTTCATTAGATGATATAATGCTTGTTATTGCAGCAACACCTTTTACTCCGCCAGCAGGCATAAAAACAATGTCTTTTGAAGGCTTAAATTTTCCACTGGAAATAAGCAAGGTTTTTATAGCATTGAAATAGTATTGATCAGATGCACCTTCAACAATAACTGGGTTGCAACCATTGAGTAAAACATCCGACACACTAAGTCCTAATGCTGCATGGACTGCATATATAGAATTGTCTTTTTTCGGATCGGTATTGGCTCGCAAGTTGTTGGATAACAAAGTATAGCCATTATCATCAACATATGCAATTTTGACATTATCTATATTATCTGTATCCACTAAAAAAGGAGAATGTGTAGTGTGTATAATCTGATTGGTTTCAGATAAACTTGCAAAAAAGTTTAATAAATCTTTTTGGGCTAATGGATGCAAAGATAAACCAGCTTCATCAAGCAATATAATAGAGTTTTTAAATTTGTTTTTGGATTCCACCAAGAAAATCAAATAAAAGCTTAAAAACCATTGTAAGCCAGTGCTCCGCGATTCAAGCGCTACTTTTCCTTGTCGTTTCTCGTCTGAAACCCAAATTTTAAAGAATTTTCCATCTGCGCGTAAATCAAAAACATAATTCCCTTGTTTCCACCATCTTCTAAACTCAGTAGTTAATTTAGCAGAAGCTGAATTTAAAAGGACGGTTCTTTCAGCTTTCTTTTCGGAAAAAGCTTTTATATCCGCTTCTGCTAAATTTGGTTTATCCTCGCCTAATTCTAATATTTCTTTGGGATCTAACTTTATGAAATCAAATAAAACCCTCAATGTTCTTGCTTTTGCTTCCGCGACCCCAGTTATATCTGTTCTTTTTAAATTCTCAATTACATGGGGAAGATATATTTCAGAGTCAAGATTACCATAATTTGAATAGTATACAAAAGATGGAAGGGCGTTAATTACTTTTTCCCATACCTCCTTATTTTTAATGGGGGTTTTTTTCATTAGTGCTATCTTTTCGTCTAAAATTCCTTGGAATTCTTCTAAAATAAGTTTGGTTTTAGATTTTGAACCCGCTTTTACCTGAATCAAAGTTGTTGTTTTTATGCTATTTATCATCTTTATATTTATTTTTTCTACGGTATTTAAATATGATTGTATTTTCTTTAAAGCGTCAATAGCGGCTGCTTTAAATTTTTCTTCTACAGCTGTTGAAGTAATAATATCATTGATTTCAGACAATTTATCATTAACGATGCTACTTAAATCGCTGGCATCTAATTCTTCATTGCTTTTTTCATTTGGAAACTCATAAGCATATTTACCATCATAATATCGCCCAATATAGAGCCAATTAAGTTCACTAACCTCGCGATTGGTTATAGTTACGAGTTCATCCAATAACGGATCATCTTTGGCGATTTGAAAATAGGTTTCTATAAAAGGTAGTGAGTCAGCATTATCTTTTAAGTCCGAATATTCGGTTCTGGGCAAATCTTCTAACAAGTTGATTTTTCCGTCACTTGCTGGATTCAACTTCCACAATGCAAGTAAGGCATTTGATTTCCCCGCTTCATTGACGCCTATAATATTCGTTACATTAGAACAGTCAATCCATGTACTATCTTTTATGGAGCGAAAATTGAGGACTCTAAATTTAACTAATTTCATAACATATAGCCTCCTTGGTAAATATTATTGTATTGATTATTGGTTTTATGTTAAAATAAACTTGTCAAGCAATTACTCTGGGGCATGCTGTATTATTATAGTTATCGTAAAGGCCATTAAGATCCAAACGATGCTTTTATAATATGCTGGTGTAGTTGCTTTTCCTGTATTTTTATATAATGTTGTTTTCGGAAGAGGAGTGATATTATGCTGCTAACAAGAAACAAAATAGATCAATTAACAGACTTATGGAATATTGATGTTATGGAATTAAAAACTGCATTAGAAGAAAATAATATAAAGATAGAAATAAATCAAGATGATTTGAAATATTTGATTATCAAGTTATGCGAATTACGATTGGATCTAGACGATAGCATTTCCGCTAATATAGACATATAGCTGTGCAGCCCATTGGGCTGCTTTTTATTTGTCTGTTTCTTTTAGTTGTTTTCTAACGTCTTTTTCTTGAAGTTCTTTATAATTGGTTTTTGATATAACTGTACGTCCGGTTTTTTTCTCAAGCGCCTTACGTGCATCACCGGCAATTTTACCGCCAGCTTTAGCTGCAGAGGAATTTTCTTTCATACCGTAAGCATCATGTGTTTTCGCTATCTCAGTGGTGGAAGCTTCACCAAGAGCGGAGAAAAGTAGTTCCAGGTCAGTCATATGATCTCTTAAATTCTCTGTAGGACGGTCAAGAGATTTTAGCTTTTTATATTCTGCCGGTGTGATTCCGAAGGTTGCTTTGCTAATTTCTGCGGTAAGGATAGCGTATTCTTTTCCTTCTTTGATTCCACGCTTTTTCCATTCATCGGTTAACGTATCTCGTATTGCTATGCCACGAATACGTTGTTCTATCCATTCATCGCTGTAACCTTTAGCTCTATAGGTATCACGAATTCGTTTTTGAGCCAGCTCCGGGTTTTCAATTTCGGCGATTCGTTCGCTACCTACCTGGGCAAGCCATTGTTTAAATGGTTCTGCTTTTGGAGATGGAATGGATTGAATAATGCGCAGCATATCTTTTGTATTTGCAACGTCTGTAAGGCGCATTTTTCCGTCTGCAGCTTGCATTTTCAACCTGTGACAATTTGTCACGGTTTCATTTCCTTCCGAAATCAAGCGTTGTTTTAGCTTTCTCCAATAGGCAGAGGGATCAATACTGTCTGTTAAAGCACCAACTACGTCAATAACAGAAAAATACCATTGCTGTTCTTCTTTGTTCCATACAGAACGTATTTGCTTAGATTGAAACAACTTTATGTTACTCATACTTTGCTACTCCTTATGCAAAAATTGCAAATTGCTTTTTGAGGGCTATAACAGATTTAAGGTTTATGATCGCTGCTTATATATTTTTGGACTTCGGTGGCGATATTATCATCAACTGTTTCAAAAAATTTATCCAATGTTCCTGACAGTACCATTGCAATAGAGACTATTGTTTCAAGCTTGGGAACTGTTTTCCCTGAAATGATATTTTGGATGGTTGTTGTGGAAAGTTCACTTTTACGAGCTAGTTCAGGTATTGAAATCCCTTGTTTGATGGAAAGTTCTATTATTCTGCTTATGATCCAAGCGTTTAATTCCTGTTGTATGTTCATAATTTATCCTTTTTTATTTTAGTTGTTTTTTATTATGCTATTACCACCAGTATAAAGAGCAATCATTATACCTATTACCAAAGCTGTAAGCAGTGCATATTCTTTGACTGATAAGGAGTGTTTATATTTTATTGCTCGGTAAATACCTTTGGCACAAATAGCGCATAAAACACCAAAGAGAAAAATAGCAAATAAAATATTGATCATTGATTTTCAACTTTTTGCTTTTTTTGGAAATCATAGGCTGAATCCATAAATTTCATTATAGTTTCACCCCAGGTACCTGGTATTACTGATGTCCATAGACTTGATGTTTCTCTTGTGTATATAACATCACCGGAAGAATTATAGATAACCTCAGATAATATTCTAAGTTTTCTTTTGTCTAAATTGTATTCCCAAAGGCTTTTACTGGAATTATCGTCTTTTGTAGTATAAGTTAGAACCCACACTCTAGTTATTCTGCCAGATAATTCCTTTTCGAATTCCATTGTTTGACCATCTAACCAAAATCCAATTTTATCATCAGAGCCAATCCAAAACCATCTATCAGGATCAGGCTGTTCAAAAGCACTGCAGAGGGGAGAAACTGATAACACTAGAATAAATACTAACGCCAATATCTTTTTCATATGTCAGGACCTCCTGAATTTTTGAAGTTTTTTATAAGCTGTATGTATTCATGTTGGTATAATCCATCTTTTTGAATTATATTATTATATGATTTTGTCGTAAAAGAGTTGATTTCTATCAGAGCATCATAATTATTTATGCTGTAATATTTTTTGCATTCAATAATTGCTTGAGTAATATTTTCTTTTTCTATTAACGCCTTTATAAGCTCAATATGAATTCTTACGACAGAAATATTGTTATCGTTAACTCTAGAATCATAAAAATAGTTTTCTATTTTGCGTAATCTTGCTTCTTTTTCGGCGTCGCCGTCATAGCCAACGGTAGTGAATATTGCAAGTTCGCATCGTCTGCAACTGTCATAAAGCATTGTTCTTATAAATTTTTTATCAGTGTTTCTAAATGGCATTAGTACGGTGTAAATATTCTGATGGATATCAAATAAACAGTGATGTAATTTTTCTGCACAGTGAATTACTATTTCATAGTCAGATGGGAATTTATAATGATTTTCTATTTGATAAACGTAATTGAATGCCAAATTGAGTTGATAAATAATTCTTTCTTTAGAATTGTAGTTATAATATCTGCCTATGGCAAAAGTAATTATAGTTGCTACTATACTTCCGATTACGCCGAGACCAAAATTTGTTATAGTAGATATATTTATCATTTTAGACCACGTTGTTCGAGCATATAAACTTTGTCGTTTTCAAACATAATTCTTACTAAAGCACCGTTATCTTCCCAATAATAATGCTCTAGTTTACGATGACCGATTAAAGCCGTGTTACTCTCGTTTGAATTTGTCAATTGACCAGGCATTTTAAATAAGCTGGCTACTCTCAAATAAGAGTCTCCTTTATGAATTTTTTTGAAATTATTTAGATTTAATTCATATGTCCCTTTTCCAAAAATTATTTTTGCAGCTTCATTTTCGTATTCGAGCTTATTATTTAATATATTGGTATATATGAATTCACAATCAGTCATAAAAATTTTGTGATTTATTTTGGTTTTGTCTTTTAATAATGCCATATGTTCAAATAAATCGTTAAAGGAGTCTATAAGGGTTAGCAGAGATAATTTTTGATTTTCTAAATCGGAAGATAACTTTTCGGATTGCAATTTTTCTTTGAGTTTAGATATTTCAGGAATATACTTAGAGTCAATAATTTGGGCAAACTCAACATCTAATTCTTCTGAATCGTTATATTTTTCTCTGAGTTCAGCGAGAGTTTTTTCAAAGTCGGAATATATTTTTTTCGTAGTCTGATAATACTCTTTGTCTATTCGTTGAGCTTCCTCTTTTGAAGAGGGGCCACCACAACCGACAACTAAAAATGTTAATAATAATGTAATAAGAATAAATACATTCCTTTTGAAATACTTCAACTTCATAAGATTCATCCCCTTAGAACTATACTAAATTTATCTTTTTGAGGCACGTTGCTGTTTCAATATACTTTTTACATCTTCATGAGTTTTGCTGAGTATCCCTAACAACTCGGTTTTTAAAGAAGCGTTTGATAATATGTTGGGAACTTTTATCCAGCGTTCTTCTATAGATACATTAGCTGCAATTGGAATGCTAGTTTTTTCAGAAGTTTCCAAAAGCATAGGGGTTAAAGGAAATCCGAAAGTAGAATATTCTTTATAAAGATTGCTATTTAAAGTTTCAAAGAATAAAGAATATTGCTGTTTTATATATCTTTTGTTTGTGAAACCAACAGCAGAAGATAAGGTGATTATATCTTCTGTCGATAAAATTTCTCCTAAAACGGCCATACATGCCAGCTTTGAAGGTGAAAGAGGCCCTTTGTTATTGTCTAAGGCGATCTTTAACAGGTCATTTCGCTTGTGCGCAATAGCACATCCCATTAAAGCTTCAGATGAATAGGCGTAAAATGATGAGTTTTCATGATGCTTTCTCAATCTCAAAATGGTATGAAAAGCATTTTCATATTTATCTTTATTGAAATACAGGAATCGTTCCAGCCCGTAATAAAACACAAAAACATAACCAATATCAATGGGAGAATCAATGTTACTTAACCAGAACAAATAAGTTGCCCTTTCATCAGGTGTCATTCCTTTATAGGACGGGAAGTAGCCAAGTTCAGGAGCTGGATCTAAAGGTGTGCCTATGGGAAGTTTAAATGAAATTGCACTCGGATCTTCGCTGCCGGAAATTTCCAATGTGAATATAAAATTTCCACTTTTTATTTCAGAAAAAGTTCGTTTTTCTTTGTCGTAATTTTTTAGATTACCATCTGCAAACCATAATAGATTCAGTATTTCCTTTGGAATTGTTTCAATGATAGAGGTATTATCTGCCTTTACCATTGAAGACGCAGTTTCTTCGCAGAACACTGGCACTTCATCATCTTTATAGTATGGCTTAGGCTGTTTTGAGATATGGTCATTGGTATATTCTGCCAACAACTGGTTACAATAATCCTTTGATTCTTGAGGAAGATTGTTTGTATTCATTATTTCATTAAAAAACCGAACTATATTATTAAGTTTTGAAGCATCTTTCTGGAATCCTGATACTTTAACCAAGCGATCCTGGTAGGATCTATATATAGCATTATTTATTATTTCTATTCGATTGTTCGTAATAGCCAAGTAAGCATTTTTTATGTTTTTTTGGCTTATTCCAACCTCAGAAAGTTCGTTGTTTGTGTATGCAAGCAACGAAGGTAATCTCTCGAGCATTAAATCAATACGTGAAACAACAACGCCAACATTTTTTGAATTATCGATCAAGTCTATGCTTTCCAACATTATTTTATATTGGCCTAGCACTTGGTAAGCGTTAAAGTGCAAATTTTTAACTTCTTCTGCAGGAGAAGTTTTTTCTTCCGATTCTACTGATGCTGGCGATTCTGTTATTGTCGCTGGTGAAGGGGAGATCACTGATTTTTTGTTTTCCAAATCAGCATGTTTAGCATCTAAATGTTTGTCCCACTGATATTTCCCTATCAATATAGTGATAATTATAAGAAATTGTCCTACTGTCATTCCTAAAAATATTAAAATAATAAGAGGAATAATAATTTGCCATATAGTAAGACCGAAAATTCTATTCATTAGAATTTTCCTCTCAGCTCCACAACCTTACCTATGATTTGAACCGGAAGATTTTTTATATCTTCCGGTGTATATAGGTGTGGTGTGTAAGCAGCAATATTCCACCCGACAAGAGTGATTCCGGCGTTTGAAATACGAACTTCTTTAATGGTTGCTTCATCGCCGTTTACTAAAACGATTGCTACATCTTTATTGTCGACAGTATTTTGTTTCCTAACGATAACTATGTCACCCTCGCAGATCCTAGGAGCCATACTGTCACCTTTTACCTGGAGCGCAAAATGCTCGCCGGTAGCAGCCATTTCTGGAGTGATTTCCTCATAGTCAAGGATTTCTGTTATTGCATTAACAGGGATGCCAGCTACTACACGTCCAATAACAGGGATTTTTATTCCTGTAGTATTAGATTCACTTTCGTCAAATCCCATAAGATAGGAAGGCGTTACATTAAACAAAGTGGCCATTTTTTCTAAGATTTCTTTAGATGGTTGGCTGTTTTTTAATTCATACTTACCTACCATAGTACGATCAATACCTAATCGCTCAGCCAATTCAAATTGGTTGAGTTTTTTTTGTTGTCTTAAATATTTCAATCTATCTCCGCGCATTTCATTCCCTCCTGTAAACAGTATATGTGAATTAAACTCTCTCGTAAAGGCGAAAAAAACTCTCTTTAACAGTTGACAAAGAGAATACAACTCTCTATAATGTAGATGAGAGAATAAAACTCTCTTTGGGACGGAGGTGAGAGAATGAACGTTATCGCAGAGAAGCGCAAGCTTATGGGATTATCTCAGAAGAAGTTAGCAGGTATGGTTAATGTTGACCGTACTGCAGTTTCCAAGTGGGAAATTGGAGAATCAAAACCTAGAGCAGATATTCTCATTAAGTTAGCTAAAATTTTTGGTTGTTCCATAGATGAATTGCTATCTGAAGAAAGTGCATAGGGGTGTAGAAAATGCCAAAAATAGTAGATGAGATTGAAGATATATGGGGTAAAAGGAGGCGAGAATATGCGAGAAAAGCATTATGTGAGCCGAAGTGCGATATCAGTAGAAAAGCATTTCGGTGGTTGTGCTCTGGTATCCATTGATCCTTTGATCAAGTTGTTTTTACTGGTCAATAGAGATATGGGAGGGGGTGAATTTGAATGGCCTGTCCAATTTGCGGAAAACGGTTCGGTCGCGATGAATACGTTTTTATCTGGGACGATCTTACCAAACGAAGCGTTAGAATCTGTGGCGGCGCAGAATGCCTTAAAGCTTTCCAATGTGATTTGAGGAAACGCCACAAAAATAGTGTACATCTAAATAAATCCTAACATAAGGAGGTTTAGAAAATGGCAATTAATACAGCTAATCCGTATCTACAGGCTAGAATGTTTAGCCAAATGGGGCGGCTGGCAGCAGCACATGAACTTGCTTTAGCTGAAAGCACTTTGAAAAATTATGAGCTGGGATTGTCACCGGTTCCAGATGGCACTGCGCTCCGGATGTCTAAGTTATACCGAACGCCGTGGTTGCGAGTTCAGCATCTTCAGCGGAACATCGTTTTTTGCGATATCTTTGGGCTTATACCTGAAACCGATCTTGCCTTGGGAATACTTGCAATGCAAAAGGAAGTGGGTGATGTAGTTGATGCTATGCCAGGGATCATCAACAACGTAATACAGAACGAAAATTTTGGTGAAACTATACTTCGAGATCTGCGTGAAGCTGCTGTCGCTTTGATCAGCATCTTTGGCAGGGAAACAAAAAAAGAAACCGCTTGTGCTGGAACACAAACGGCTTCTGAGTTTGGTAGACAAATTAATGTCTAAGGTCAATATCAATTATAGCAACACTTTGCAATGTTTGCAATAGAAAGGGGTTTGTAGTGACGAAAAGCTGTGATATTTGTTCAGGCCCAATTCATCAGGTTAGCGAACTCAAGATTTGGGAGCCCAAGGACAAGAAGATTTATCATTTTTGCAGCTTCGATTGTTTGAAAAAACAACAGAAGCAATCCAAGAAACGCAGGAGGTAATGACGAATGGCTGGCAGGAGGCAACGGCGGCTCAGATGCACCAGGTGCGGCAAACTCATTTTTGAGTGGCATTATGTCAATAATAGACCGGTGTGTGTTGATGATCGCTTATGTTATTGCCGGCCGAATAGAAAACATAGAAAGCAAAAATCTAAAACTAAGGTTTTGGAAAGAGTGAAATCAAGATACGGAGATGATTACTAATGGATATGAAAAAAGAAGAAAAGAGAATCCAGAGAATTGACTTGGTAGTTGATCAGCATTCAATAAAGTTAACGATGGAGCAGCTTATGGAAGCAGCGAATAAGATTATGAGTTTGCTTATTGAAGACTACCGATTAGAACCCAAAGACATCCCCCCGTTTTAGGTTTTGTGCTTAAGGAAGCAATCGATTTCAAAACGTTCGATGAAGTTCATGGTGCTACTATCCGAGAAATGTTTAGGAACATTAAGAATGAGATGATGTGAGGTGAATTGGATGAGGTACTTAATGGCGATGTTTGCCGCAGCAGTTATTGCTATGAGCATCAGTCAACTTGCTACAGATACAGGACATGAAGTAGAAGTAATCACGTATACGGTCAAGAGTGGCGATACACTGTGGGCCATTGCCAACCGTTATGCGCCCGATTGCACAAAAGATGTTAACGAGTTCATGTGGCAGATATGCCAAGATGATCGCAATCACAACTTATTCCAGGCTGGCCGTTATTTAAAACCAGGTGATCAAATATTGATCCCTTTGATCATAAAAAAATAGACGCTGTGTTAGGGCGCAGCGCCTATCTGGTGAAAAAACAGCGAAACGATATGTTCCTGCTCTAAATCATATTATAGCATATCGTTTCATTGTTTTCCACAAACCAAACATTTAGGGAGGAAATCATATGAAACTTATATCTTTAACACTAAAAAATTTCAAGGGCTTAAAAAGCTTTATGTTTGAGCCAAACGGGGCATCGGCAACCATCTTTGGTGATAATGCCACCGGAAAAACTACGGTGATGGATGCCATGCTCTGGCTGCTATTTGGTAAGAATAGCGAGAATGCTGCGGAGTTTGGCATCAAGACCCGTGTTAACGGCGAAGAGATGTCACACGCTGAGCATGAAGTCTGTGGCGTGTTTGAACTTGATGGCGGCAGGATCATAACACTGCGCAAGGTCTACCACGAAGAATGGACTACTCCACGTGGCAAGGCGGTACCAGTACTGAAGGGGAATACTACTGATTATTTTATTGGCGAAGGTAATAACCCGGTTGGAGTTCCGGCAAAGGCCAGTGAATATAAACGCTATATCGAATCGCTGGCGAATGAGGATATCTTTAAGCTGTTAACTAATCCTATGTACTTTAACACGAAATTGACGTGGCAAAAACGCAGGGATATCATCCTGCAGGTATGCGGTGATGTATCGGATCAGGATGTAGTTAATGCATCGAAAGAATTAGTTGGACTTAAAGACCTTATCAACAATCAAAGTGTGGAGCAGATCAAAAAAGAAACTGCTTATAAAGCCAAGAGGATAAAGGAAGAACTGGAACGAATCCCGCAGCGCATCGACGAACTGCAAATGATGTTATTATCAGAACCAGCTATTTTTGCGGCCAATTCTTTTGCCGCCGGTGGTCGCATAGAACTGCAGCGAGAAATAGATCAGGTGTCGCAGGAATTAGCAGAGGTCAAAGCTGCTGATCCCAAAGGATCTATTCGCAATGAGATTAGCACTACAGAAATGCAAATAAATAATATTGTGGCGGCAGCTACGGTAGAGCAGAGCAAAGAAAAAGCCCGGTTAGGCGAGTTTATGGCGGCAGAGACAGCCGTTGTTAACGAGCTGCACAGAACATTATCCGACTTGAAATTGCAAGGCACTCAACTTGAAGTGAAGATTAAGGAGTGTGGCAATAAGCGAGAGCAGCTTTTGCAGCAGTTCAAAGAAGTGAGCTCAATAAACTTTATTGCCCCGGAAATTAAAACAATTTGCCCAACCTGCGGACAGAATATCCCAGGAGATGAAGTGTCAGCTGCTCAAGAAAAACTCGAAAAAGATGCTGAAACTTTTAATATGAAAAGAGCAACCCGCATTGCTGAAATACAGGCTACCGGTAGGATCAATAACGAAGAGAAGGATGCCTGCGAAAAAACACTGGCTGATATCAATGCATCTATTGCAAGAAAAGAGATCGATTTAGCTGAAGCTAAAGGTCGGGAGAATCTATTTGCTGTGCAAATTAGAGAGGTTAAGTTAATTTTGCCGCCAGAGCATGAGACGCTTTCGCGAAAACGGGATGCATTGACTAGCAAATTAGAAGCTACTGATAGTGAAGTGCGGCAATCTTTGGTTGTTGAACTCGAACAAAAAAGAAATGCTTTGCAGATTAGCATGGACGAAGGGCTTAGAAAGATAGCCGCTCTCGAAGCTAATGAGAAAAACAAAAAACGTATCCAAGAGTTATTGGATAACGAAAAAACTTTGAACTCGCAGTTTGAGGACCTTGAACGAATCGTTTTCCTGTGTGACAGCTTTGTGCGGGTTAAGGTTGACATGCTGACAGCTAAAATCAATAGCCGCTTTAGCATCGCTCGTTTTAAACTTTTCGAAGAAAATATTAGCAATGATGGCATAGCTGAATGCTGTGAAACGATGGTTGATGGCGTACCTTTTACGGATCTCAACAATGCGATGCGTATAAATGTTGGTTTGGACATCATTCGTACTTTGGCTCACCATTACAACTTTGCAGCACCTATATTTATTGACAATGCCGAGTCTGTTACTAGTTTTATTGACATGCAGGACCAGCAGATGATTTCGCTGGTTGTCAGCGGCGCTGACAAGTCATTAAGGGTGGTGCAGTAAATGATTATAGTCGATAAAGTAACGGATAAAAGAATGAAGTGCGAGTCCTGCGGGTCAACAAATCAGATATTGGTATTTGGTTTTGGCCAAGGGATTGCCGACATTAAAAATGCACCTAAGAGGATTTTGCTTTGCCCTGATTGTATCGGCGATATGATGGCAGAGGCGCTTATTAAAAATAATGGAGGTAACTATCATGAATAAAGAAACAAATCAACTTACTCAAGAACAAGGAAATACTAATATTACGGTTGGGCAGGCTTTCGTAGAAAAAGTAATCCGTGAGTTTGGAACCGATGTCGGAGAAATTAAAGCACCACCTGAGATGAAACGTTTGATTCAGGGCTATTTTATGGGGTGCGATGGGGCTTTGCGGGAAGCAGAAAAAAGCAGAGCGCAGGATAGGTTGCCATACTCTTGGGCAAATGTAGAAATCAATAGTGCTCTTGCACAAAATATTCTTAATTTTGCCAGGCTAGGGTTAGATATGTGTTTGCCAAATCAATTGTTTGCGGTGCCATATCTCGATAGCAAAAAAAATAAATACACCTTCACTTTTATGCCGGGCTATAAAGGTCGTGAGTTGATTATAAGAAAGTATGCGGTAGATGAAATCGTAGATGTCACCGTAGAACTGGTTTATTCCAACGATGAATTCAAGGCTTTAAAGAAGGATGCTCGTCATCCACAAGATACTTATGAATTCACGGTTGTTAATCCGTTTGAAAGAGGTCATGTTATTGGTGGATTTGCGTATATTCGATTTGCCGATGAACGCAAAAACATTCTGGTTATTATGTCTAAAGCTGATATTGATAAACGCAGAGATAAGGCAAAGAGTAAAACCTTTTGGGGCAGCTGGTATGACGAGATGGCTCTTAAGACCATTTTGATCCAGGCTGCAAAAAAGGTCACCATTGATCCTAAAAAGATTGACGATACATACAAGATGCTCATGAAAAATGATGAAGAAGGATCTGAACAGTTAATCAACGCAGAGATTGCTGACAAGGCTAACAGGGTACCGATTAATATCGATGCTATCGTTGTTGATGAACCTGCGGCCGCTCAAATTTCACAACAAACATCGACGAATCAAATTCCGCTGCCGAATGATGTGATAGCTAATGGCATCGGAACGCCAGCACCGGCCGCTGTGCAAGTAAAATCCGCAGAGTTATTCTCTACACCGGAAAAACCCGGTTTTTGATGGATATAAAAATTTTGGCATCCAGCAGTAGCGGAAATTGTTATTACGTGAGTGATGGTGGATCTTCGCTGCTGCTGGAATGCGGTATAAGGCTTAGCGCAATCAAGCAAAGTCTTGGATTTGCGGTGAGTAAGCTCAGCGGATGCTTAGTAACGCACGAACACCAGGACCACGCAAAATCTGTTAGCGATATGATCGGTATCGGCGTTGATGTTTATCTAACTGCCGGTACCGCCGATGGAATGAATTTATCTAAGCATCATCGATTGCACTATGTTAAGTCGATGCAACCGATTGATGTTGGAACTTTTAGAGTTTTGCCGTTTGCTGTAAATCATGACGCCGCAGAACCGGTTGGGTATTTGATTTGTAGCAAGGCGACAGGAGAACGGTTGTTGTTTGTTATGGATACCTATTATGTAGAATATAGATTTCAGGGCGTTATCGACTACATTATGACCGAATGTAATTATGCGTTCGATATTGTTAATCGCAATGTAGAAAATGGATTACTACCAGGTGCGCATAAAGCGCGATTAATGTACAGTCACTTTGAGTTGGGCAATGTTAAACGCTTCTTGCAAGCACAGAATTTGAGCATAACAAAAGAAATTTGGCTATTACATCTATCTGATGGCAATAGTGACGAAGAACGCTTTAAACGTGAAATTATGGCAGCAACAGGCTGCGCAGTGTACGTTGCGCCGAAGGACAATGTTAATAAAGGTAAGTGATAAATATGCCAAGGAGTAAAGTAAGCGTGAATAAAATCATATGCGGTGATGCACTAACCGTATTGCGTACTTTGCCAGATAAATGTTGCCGCTGCTGTGTTACGTCGCCGCCTTACTTTAACCTACGTGACTACGGTGTATCCGGGCAGATAGGACTTGAACCAACACTGCGGGATTACATTGCCAGACTTGTTGAGGTCTTTGCAGAAGTTAAGCGGGTACTAACTGACGATGGTACTTTGTGGGTTAATATAGCCGATAGCTACTCTGGAAGCATGAAAGGTAGCGCAGGTTATCCGCAACATGCTAAAGGCACCAAAGAGGCTGGGCGTAAAGGTTTATTGGGGCAAAAGGCTATTACGAATTGTAAGTATGATTTACCTGCTAAAAATCTAATGGGTATACCGTGGCGACTTGTATTTGCCTTACAGGATAGTGGTTGGATATTACGTCAGGACATAATATGGTCAAAGTCAAACTGTATGCCGGAGAGTGTACGGGATCGCTGCACTAAAAGCCATGAGTACATTTTCTTGTTTGCCAAACGGCAGAGATATTACTTTAATGCTGAGGCGATCAAAGAGCCTATTGCAAATAGTACGATTGATCGACTTGCGCAAGACATTGAACATCAATCAGGATCCGCACGAGCGCATGGCGGTACCAAGATAATGAAAGCTGTTGGCGGAAGTAAAGGTGCCTTCGGCGGTGTTCAAAGTCGGCGTAGAGGTAGCGGCAATAAAGCACGTAAAGAAAGCCCAGCGCCAGGAATAAGCAAAGGCGGTTTTGCTGGTAGTGTACCGTTTGAATATGTTACCGATTATCGTAACAAGCGTAGCGTATGGAATATGCCGACGACATCGGGAAGTGGTAAAAATCATTACGCTACGTTTCCAGACGAGCTGGCAGTTAACTGTATTTTAGCGGGTACTGCTGAAGGTGACGTTGTACTTGATCCGTTTGTCGGCAGCGGGACTACTTGTAGAGTAGCTAACCGGTACGGCAGGCAGTATATCGGGATTGATCTTAATCTAGCATACTGCAAGGCAGCAGAAGCCAAGATACCGATAAATTTGTTTTAGGAGATTGATATAGATGGAGCGAGAACTATGGGACGAAATAGTCGTTGATAATTTTGCTGGCGGTGGTGGGGCAAGCACAGGAATAAAAATGGCGATCGGGCGTGATGTCGATATAGCTATCAACCATGATCCGGCTGCTATTGCCATGCACAAAGCTAACCATCCTTACACTGAGCATTATAACGAATCTGTTTGGGATATTGATCCGGTTACCGCTACTGGCGGCAGGCCTGTAGGGTTATGCTGGTTTAGTCCTGACTGTAAGCATTTTAGCAAGGCTAAGGGCGGCAAGCCAGTTGATAAAAATATCCGAGGGCTGGCGTGGGTTGCCCTGAAATGGGCGGCAACAGTGCGGCCACGTGTGATAATGCTTGAAAATGTGGAGGAATTTAAAACGTGGGGCCCGCTCTTGGGTGATCGCCCTGACCCTAATCAGAAAGGGCGCACATTTAACTGTTTCGTTAATGCCCTGCGGCGGCATGGTTATCAGGTAGATTGGCGGGAACTGCGGGCCTGTGATTATGGGGCGCCAACGATTCGCAAACGGTTTTTTCTGATTGCCCGGTGTGATGGGAGGCCTATAGTTTGGCCGAAACCTACACACGGAGATCCGTCAAGCTTAAAAGTTCAGTCAGGAGAGTTGAAACCGTGGCATACAGCTGCAGAGTGCATTGACTGGTCAATTCCTTGCCCAAGTATTTTTGAACGCAAGAAACCGCTTGCAGAAAATACACTGCGGCGCATTGCGAAAGGGCTACAGAAATTTGTTATCGATAATCCGCAGCCGTTTATTGTTGGATGCGGTGGGCCGAGTTATTCGGGGGAACCTGCGGCAATTGATAATCCACTTGGTACAGTTTTAACGCAAAACCATAAAGCTGTTATTACTCCGTATATTACGCAGATTTGCCAAAATGGTTTTGCCGGTGATAAACGTAGCAGTGATATTGACAGGCCGCTCAGTACCGTTTGTACGAAAAATGAGCATATGTTAATAGCACCGAATTTAATTCAGTATCACGGCGAGCAAAGCGAAAAAGAAGTGCGGGGACAGGCTTTACAGCGCCCATTGATGGTGGTTGATGCCAGCAACAGGTATGGGCTTGTGGCAGCAAGTTTAGTAAAACACTACGGCGGTAATTATCAAGGTTCAGGCGCTGGATTAGATAAGCCTCTGCCAACGATTACAACGGTAGATCATAATGCCATTGTAACTAGCAATTTGATACAGCTCAACAAGAGCAGTGAGCAGTCGTTAGAAAGACCATTTAACACTGTAACGGCTGGCGGTGGGCATTTTAGCGAAGTAAGAGCATTTTTGCTCAAGTACTATGGGCAGGGTGGCGGTCAGACATTAGATGAACCACTGCATACGATCACAACAAAGGACCGTTTCGGGTTGATTACCGTTGCTGGCCAGGAGTATCAAATAATCGATATTGGCATGCGTATGCTGACACCGAGAGAGTTGTTTCGGGCGCAGGGGGTTCCTGATACATATATTATTGAGTGTGATTATCTCGGCAGGCCATATCCTAAAACAGCACAGGTTGCCCGGTGTGGTAATGCAGTACCGCCGCAGTTGCCAGCAGCTTTAGTGAGAGCTAACCTTCCTGAGCTTTGTGGACTGGCTTTCAAAAATCCTGACAAAACTAAATATGATTGGGAAGGTTGGAAGCATAACGGCGGACAATATGAAGTATCAGGAAATTTCTGTTTTGCTTGCGAATACGATTGCGAAAACAATGACGGTGATGATAATTGTGACTGTTGCCCGCTTGTTTGGCCGGATGATGTGAAATGCGACGATATGAAAGATGGTACAGTTGCTCTTTCGTTATATGGAGAATGGGTAATTGAACCTGACCTACAATTCAAATCTAAATTAGCAGCTCAAATAAGAGATTTACCTGTTAGAGATGGAGTTGAATGCGAATGAGTAAAAAAGAAGTTGCTGTTACTTTAGCGTTTATCTTTGCCGCTGGATTTTTATGGCAACTCGGCTGTGCGTTGGCAGAGGTAGCTGTAGAGTGGCATATTTGGAGAGGTGTAATGTAATGAACAAAGTTATTTTAATGGGACGTTTAACTCGTGATCCTGAAGTACGTTATACTCAGACCGGCAAAGTAGTTTGCCAGTTCACTTTAGCGGTAGACAGACCTTTTACAAATCAGGAAGGCCAAAGAGAAGCTGATTTTATACCAGTAGTTATTTGGGGTAAGATCGCTGAATTATGCGGGAATAGTCTTACAAAAGGTCAAAGGGCTCTTGTAGACGGTCGGCTGCAGATACGCAGTTATGATGCCAAGGACGGTACAAAACGCTGGGTAACGGAGATCATCGCTAATAGCGTAGAATTTATTGAGCGTAGGTCGGATACAGCGAAACCAACAGGTGAAAAAAGTGAGATGGAAGCATTCGGGCAGGCTGTACCGTTTGATGAAGAAATACCGTTCTAGGAGAGCGCTCAACGGAGGAGATTGAGAATGAGGATACCTATGATATCAAATATTAAAAGGATGATGAAAAAATGGAAACAAGAACAATTAAATTAATAGAGGCAAGATTTTTCCAGTTAACCCTTCAGCCAATGAATGATAGTGCAGATAGCTGCAGAATCATTGCTGTTTCTGATGATTATTGCAAGTTGGTTAAATGGTATCAAGCGCAGATCGCATCTGATGGAAAGGGCGTAATGCGGTTCAAGCCAGGATCTCCGTTAGAATGGTTTTATCCTGCGGCATCTTTGGAACTGAATCGTTTAGACGCTTATGATCGTGGGATTTCTGATGAGTGGGTAAAGCTAAGTATCTACGAAGATATTTTCGAGAGCAAAGATTATTATGTTGTTCGCTAAGCATTGGGATTGAAGGTGGCCTTATGGGTAATCGGATAATAAAAGAAAGTATATGCAGCAGCCCTACAATTGATCAACTCAGTTGGTTCGAAGAAGCGTTCTTCTATCGATTAATGGTAAATTGCGACGACTATGGACGTATGGATGGAAGAATTCCTATTATTAAATCTAGGCTGTTTCCTTTGAAGGATATAACAAAAGCGACTGTTGATGATGCGCTAAATAAGTTATCGAAGGTAGGCTTGGTGGTTCGCTATGAAGCAAATGGACAACCGTACTTGCAATTGGTAACTTGGGGTAAACACCAGCAGATTAGAACTCGTAAAAGTAAATATCCTGATCCACCTGATACAGCAAAGACGATTTTATCCACACCTGTGGACAAGTCAAACACTAACACTTGTAATCAAATGAAATCAAATGAAATCAAATGCCCGCCTAATCCAATCCAATCCAATACGAATACGAATCCAATACAATCCAATACAGTACTATATGAGTTAGTACTTAATACTGTAGGGAAAACCAAAGAGCAGTTAGTGTCTGACGCATTTGATGACTTTTGGGATTTATATCCAAAACAAACGGAAAAAGAAGTTGCTAAAGCTGCATTTCATTCTCTTGTTGATATTGGGATTTTTCCTGATGACATTGTTTCTGCTGTGCTGAAGTTAAAACGTGAAAAGGTAGGTACTCAGATTCGTTATTATAAAAAGCCGGCAGATTTTTTGAATTTTGATGTTATATCTAGATATCTGCCTAAGTATCTAAATAAATGTCCTATTTGTCAGTCTGCTGGGTTTGTCCCTGAAGAGGCAGGAAATGGTATGAAACAGTGTGAGTGTGCAGATAGGTACAATCATTTGGGGTGGCATTTTAAAGAATCTTAGGAGGGAGTGATATTTTTTATGGATAAAAAATTGATATATATTGCTCATCCCTTTGGTGGTGATGATGTAAATGTAAAAGCGTGTGAGGATCTCGTTCGGAAGCTGACGACTAATTGCAATAACTCTTATGTATTCATTTCGCCAGTACTTAATTTTGGTCATATGTATGTGGATGTTGATTATATCGATGGTGTAAATGTTTGTTTAGATCTGTTGAACGCTTGTGATGGATTATTACTTGCTAACGCTTGGCAAACATCCCGAGGATGTATGGCTGAGTATGCTTTTGCAAGGGCTAAGGGAATAACAATTTTTAGTCTAAAGGACTTTAACTTATGATTGATTACATCGTTTTATATACTTCATGTTTTGTCTTTACTGGTATATGTGTTGCCTTTGTTTATAAAGTCTTAACCAATAACAGGTTTTAGGTATACGCAAGATTACTTCACATTGGAGATGAACAGATTGGTAAAAAATAAAAAATACTCAAGGACCAGTTTAAAATATTGCGGTATTCCAATGGAAAAAGCATTGGACCAACATGGTTGCGATATAGTTCGTGATTTCTTTGGTAAAGTTCTCAAAGCAGCTACGTTAGCTGCAGAGAATAATATACATATGGATGGTCAGGCAATTTCTAATTTAATGACAATGTATCGAAATAGGGTGATTTGATGAAAAAAGAACGCTATATGTCAAAAAACGAAATGTTAGATTCTATGAAGGTTGGTACATTCTCGGGAGAATTAGAAGCTATTGCTAATAGAACACCTGAATCGGAGTGGAGAAAGCGCTTGCGATCTGCAGCAACTAATTGCCAAAAGGTGTTAGAAGAACGATTATTTTGCTTGGATAAGGATCAACTGCAGACTGTACAGCGCCGTCATAATCATAACAAAATGGTTTATGTGACCAGTGACGATAAGAGATATGTACCAACTGATAAGGAGAATCCCCAGGAGCTTGTGACAGTATCTATTGATGATTTATATACGGTAATAGATCATGCGTTTGAATCGTGTCATCTATGTACACAAGGTATTAAAGTTGAAGAGTGTCGATATCGTAAGTTATACCATCGGTTAGGTGTTCCGGTCGCAAGAGATAATCCTGCAGCTGGTCAATGTGAATTCATGTGGGAGGAAAAATAAAATGAATATTGATAAAAATAAGTTAGTATCAGCAAGAGAGAAAGCCCTGATGAATCAATTTGAACTGTCGCAAGCCAGCAAGGTAGATTTAAGTCTTATAAGACGTTTGGAAAGCATTGGCGGTGCAACGCCGAAATCCATTGCCGAAAAACTCGCTATTGCATTAAGCACCCGGCTGGACGATATAACGACCAGCGAAGATATAGGGCAAGAATCTACTGTCGAAGGCGGTAATTTATCCGATGGCGGTGTTGCCGTTTCAGAGCAGAAAGCTTTTTTGTTGGTTAATACAAGAAGAAGTTTAGGCCAATCTCCGGCACCGAGGCTAATCAGAATTGATCAGATAACATCTATGAGTGTTGATTTTAAAGAGCCTAAAATTTGGGTGATTTATGAGACCGGCAGTAATGGAATGACCTCTACAGTAACAGAATATTTTAAATCATTTGATGATCGGGATACAGCATGGGCTTCTATTATGACCAAAATATCTGAAACTAATAATGTCATTAGGAGTGATGCGAATGGCTGCAATAACGCTGTTTGATCAGATTAATAAAGATAAAGTCATAAACTTTTGTGTTGAAAATGGCAAATGTTCAGATTGTGGTAATTGCTGCAGTAATTGTTTGCCATTAACTCAAGCTGAAATCAAAGTTATCAAAAAGCATATTAGGAAGAATCATATTCTTCCGGAGCATCATACTCCAGTATTGTCGGCAACTAATGCTGTTGATTGGGTTTGTCCATTTAGGGATGAGATAAATAAGCGTTGCAAAATATATGAAGTACGTCCGGTTATTTGCAAATTTTTCAAATGTGATGGCAAATTTGGGCAAACTAATGGTTTAGGCATAATGAAGTTAGTTGATGTTCGCAAAACTTTTTATCCAAATACGGTTTTAAATGATGATCATTATCAGAAAATTAGCAAGGTTATGTTGTTAATGGCCAGGAATTTTAGGTGAAATAGATATTGGAATTATTTAGAGCTGACAATGGGGTGTGATGATTAAAATGACGAAATTAATTGTTTGCAGGGAGTGCGGTGAGCAGATTTTCTTTATTCGTACTCAAAGTGGTGCAAAAATGCCAGTCAATAAAGATCAGGTTGGGTATAATCTTGGCGGCAAAGATCGCATTGTAACGCCTAATGGTGAGATCATTGCGGTTACAATTACAGATCATCCAGAATCTGGCGTTGGGTATGTACCGCATTGGAGTACCTGCAGTGGAGCAAACAGAGCCCGCAAAGTATCACCGGTGCCGAAGAATAAAAAGAAAACCGTTCCAGAAGAAAGCTTATTTCAGGGAGTAGATTAAATGGGATGGGATAATTTACCGCCGCATCTAATGAAAAGAATACGTTCTGACAGCGTAACGGCGCCGGCGAATTTACCCGGGGCTGTACCTGTGCTGAAATATGGCAATGCAATAACTGAGGTTGACGGGATTCGCTTTGATAGTAGGAAAGAAGCAAAATACTATGAGGACCTACTTTGGCAGCAGCGTACCGGTGCAGTAAAAAGCATTGAATTACAGCCAAAATTTGTTTTACAGCCTGGATATAAGAGGGACGGTAAAAAGATAAGGCCGATTATTTATCGAGCTGATTTTAAGGTGACGGAAGCCAGCGACCACGTTTATTATGTTGACACCAAGGGAATGAGGACACAGGTGTATATGATCAAAAAGAAAATGCTGCTTTATAAGTACCCAGACATTGATTTCAGGGAAGAATAGGAGATGATACTGATTGACTGAAGCTGAACTGCAAAAGCGTATTGCCTATCAATTTGGTTTGATCAATGGCAACATAGTCTTGCCTAATATACTGTTGACCGTTGGTAGGGTTGGTTGCTATGAAGCAGATTTGCTTTATATAACGCCTAAAAGATATTGCACAGAAGTAGAAATTAAAATCAGTATGGCCGATTTTAAGGCCGATTTTAAAAAGAAAATCTACCACAATAGCGACATAGTAAGAAATTTTTACTACGCTTTCCCGCATGAGCTGTACCAAGAAAACAGCAGAGAGATTAACCAAATATTATTGGATTCTGATGCTGGAATAATGGCCGTCAGGGATTTTAAAGGGAGATGTGCAAGAATACTGCGCGACCCAAAAACCAGGCGGAATATAAAGCCGATAACAGAACAAAAACTATACGAACTGCTGCGGATAGGATGTATGAAGTGGTATACGGCAAATAGAATGTAAAGGCGGTGGAGTAGTGGAGAAAATTAGAAGTCTTGTAGGTATGGTATCAAAATGGTGGGAAACCTAATGCAAAAGTTGTCGGAAATATCTATGATAATCCTGAGCCAAAAATGGAAGGTGAATAATATGGAATTGATAGACAGGGAAGCTTTAAAGGCAGAATTATTAAAAAATGTAGAAAAATTAGCAGATAAAACCGGATTTTTTGAAGGTATAAGAATGGGTTATGAAAGTGCTGTGTACTTTGTTGAACAAGCCCCTACAGTAGAAGAACGTAAGCGTGGGCATTGGATTGAACACCCTGAACACCCAATCGGTGATTGTAGCGTATGTGGTGAGCGTGTACCGATCTACAGCGGCAGTAAAAAATATAAAATCTGCCCTTACTGCGGGGCGAAAATGGACGGTGAATAGATTATGCGATTAATAGATGCAGATGCCTTAAAGGAAAAATTTCAAGAATGTTTTAATAGTATCACAGTAAGTGACCCATTTATTACAGGGGTTAAAACCGGCTATGAAAGTGCTGGATACTGGATTGATGAAGCATCAACAGTAGAAGAACGTAAGCACGGGCATTGGGAAGATATTGATTTAGATACGAGCATATGTAGCGTTTGCAAAAATCCCCAAGAATACGAAACAAGGTATTGTCCTGAATGTGGGGCTATTATGGACGGTGAACCCGAATGAACATACTAAAGTTAGAAAGATCAATAGCTTTATTAAAACCAATAATCTGGGATATGCCTATAAACGAGAAAAGAAATGCTTATATAACTTTATGGATGGCTGCTCAAAAACAGATACCACAAGAATTAAGTCCCTTGTTATCAGATGATGGTTTACCAGTAGGTTGGAAATGCCCTGTGTGCGGAAAATTAGTAGATGATGCTGCTCATTATTGCAAATACTGCGGCCAAGCTATATGTGATGATTAAGGAGTGAAGACAATGTATGAAATAATACCGGTTTATCGTCTTGATGGTTCAATTTGCTATTACAATATCCGAGAATCATATGACGAAGAAACTGTTGTTTCTGCAGAGTTAACGAAAAAGCAGGCAGAAGCTATATTGATAATATTGAATGATGAGGACGGTGTTTTCGATGACGATTAAAGAACTTTACGAGTACGCCAAAGAAAATGGAATGGAAGATAAGCATTTAGTATCTGTATGCGAGAATGGCTGTGTTCTTGTAACTGATAAACCTGTTTTGAGAATTGAGGAAGAGAAAATAGAGGTTGAGGAATATGAGTAGGAGCGGAGAATTATTTCATTTTTGTGCGGCTATGGATGTTGAAAGTATTAAGCGACAGGGGCTTACGCTTGGAATGTGTCCTGTATATACAGAGCGTGGAATTAGAATGATTAAAAAATGCCAGTGGCTAACAGTAAATTCTGATCCATTAAAACAGACGTGGGCAACAAGCCATGGGCTTAATTATAGCCGAACAGCTTATAGGCTACGCATAATAATTCCAGGAAAACATTTACGTAATTTGGTTGCAGCGGGAGAATTCGTAAAAACACTGCCAGTAGAAGCACGTTATTTTGTGGAAGATTGGCCAGGGTCAGAAGATTGGTACATATATAGGGGAGAAATTCTTCCGCAGTGGATAAAAGAAATCGAAAAGATGGAGGAGCATACAAAGAATGATTGAAGTAGGAGAGAATTTAGCACTATTAATTTATTTCGCAATTTGGTCGGAGGTAGTGAAAGGAGAAATTTCATTATGTCGTTTTTGTCTGTTTTAGGATTAATATTCATAGTATTAAAGTTGCTTGGTGTTATAACGTGGTCTTGGTGGATTGTTTTAGCACCGCTTTATTTTGGATTGGTACTGACAATTTTATTGTTTTTGGGTGTTACTGGCTGGGTATTTTTAAAAGGTGACAAATAATGAATGACAAAGCCTACTGCATACGAAGTAACAAATTTATAGAGAAATACTGTACTAACACTAACTGTGACCGGCACGAAAAAAATGAGCCAGTCAATGGCGGTAATCACCGGCAGTGGGTTAATTTTGACGAATGTAATGATTACAGAACTAAGGACGTTGAAATTATTTGTCGTATTGGAAACTGTCTTGATTGTTCTCCAGCAATAGCGGAATCCATATATGAAAAGGCTGATGAGCTAAGCTTAGAAACAAAATATTCTATGGAAAGAGTAACAAACGATATATGTAAAATTTATAGGGTGTATGGGTATGAATTCTTGATTGATATGACAGGCGATGCATATTTAGGAGTCATATATGATTTAAGTAATAAATAATGGAGGTGCAGCATGGCTAAAATAGATGGACCTTGTAAAAATTGTAATGAACGTCGTGCTGCTTGTTGGGATAAATGTGATAAATATAAATCTTATAAGGCTGCTGCTGAAAAGATTAAATTTGAAAGGCGAAGGTACGAACAAAAAGAAAGGGACCTTGCTATAGATATTAGTAGAGCTATTGGGCGCACAAGAAAACATCGATGATTAATTAAAAGAAAGGAGCGTGAAGATGTGACTTTAGAGTATAAAGTTGTTTATCAATATTCTAATGATCCAGAGTTACGGCAACACTCTGAAACTGTTTATGCTGTTGATCCTATTGACGCTATGAATAAAGTTGAAACTATGATTAATTCTAAGACAAAAGAATCATTTGAAATTATGGCTGTTATTTTGGATGGAAGAGTAATTAAGTAAATTGATAGTTTGGGATGTAGAGACGGGAACATGTCTAAGGTCAATACATGTTTTCGGAGGGAAAATATATATGAGCATTATCAGCCGGAAGACCCTGAATATAATAAATAAAAAATATAGGCAAAGAAATTCTATCGAACAGGCTGTGTGGAGAACAAAACTAGAACGGCTGGACCGAGGTTCTTATACTGGTAATATCGGTTACTCGCAGCCTGATCCTACTGGTAATGCTGCTATTAGAAATGCAGAAGAAGTTTTGAAAGTAGAGATAACCAATGAACATGGATTTATAGTGACCATAGATTATCCTGAACGCTGGTTGAAGGTTATGGATACAATAATATATCATTACCAACAAAATGACGATGATCGGCATCAAAAGACACAGGAAATAGTTATGCGGCGGTATTTTAAAGGGGAGTCGCCAGATGTAACTGCTGGTCTGCTGGGTATCGGAAGGACAACTTATTTTGAACTATTAGACAAATTTTTGGCTGATACAGCAGCTGTTGCATTCCATGAAGGAGTATTGGAGCTCCCAATAAAATTGATTGACTTTAAATACGAGAAGTAAAGAAGTAAGTTCACAATAATTTCACAATTAGTCCCGGACTTTTTATCTTTTACACCGTGGTAAAATAATAGTGTAAAATTTTATAAAAAGTAAAAAAGCCGGGCGGACCACAAAAGAGTGAATCCGTTCCGGCTTTTTATATGTCATAATTGTCGATTTTTTAGGAGATAAGAAATGAAAGAGATTGCAATACATTGTGCCTATGACGAGCTTAAAAGTATAGCTGAAGTTGTAGCCAATCCCAGAAATCCGAATACGCATCCGGAAAAGCAATTGAAGCTTTTAGCAAAGATAATAGAAGCTCATGGATGGCGGGCACCAATTACTGTTTCAAAACGAAGTGGTTTTGTGATTCGTGGTCATGGCAGATTAGCTGCAGCTCAATTACTTGGTTGCGAAAATGTGCCGGTGGATCTGCAGGATTATAAAAATGATGCCGAGGAATGGGCGGACATGATTGCTGATAACCGCATTGCAGAGCTTTCGGAGATTGATCAGGATGAGCTAATGCAATTGGTTGTTGACCTGGACAGTATGGATTATGACACAGGGCTGTTAGGTTATTCTGATAAATCAGTTGCGGAGATGTTGGCTGAATATGCTAAACAGGACATCAAGGAACCTACGATATGGGCATCGAGGAGCATGACAACGAAGGAAGAATAATCGCACTCGA
>OGWY01000022.1_pt1 | contig 101492 bp, 95 predicted proteins | sample 1576121 | NCBI WGS metagenome assembly OGWY01 (sample SAMEA3541543, study PRJEB24748) | human gut metagenome | biome: human gut; feature: human-associated habitat; material: faeces | place: China | collected 2012 | reverse complement strand
TTTTGAGCAATATCTGAAAAATGAAATTCAAAATAATCCGGACAATGGAAATCAGCTGAACAGTTTTCGACAGGAGATATCTGACTCCTGCCGAAAGGCAGCTGAAACGGATCAGAAACTATATCGCCTGACAGTGCCAACTGGTGCCGGAAAAACGCTCAGTAGTCTTCGTTTCGCACTCTATCATGCGAGGAAAGAACAGAAAAATCGTATTATTTATGTAGCTCCATTCACATCCATATTGGAACAGAACGCAGAGGAAATTCGAAAAGCAACGGGACTGCCTTCTGCTGTGCTGGAACATCACTGTAATGTAATCTGTGAAGAAGGAGAAGAGGAAAAATATCGAAATCTCACAGAAATCTGGGATTCACCAATTATTGTAACGACAGCAGTACAGATTTTGAATACGTTATTTTCTGATCAAAAGAGTTGTATTCGTAGAATGCATAATCTATGTAACAGCGTTATCATATTTGATGAAGTGCAGGCGATTCCGGTTAAATGCACAGAACTTTTTAATCTGGCTGTGAATTTTCTTTCTCAGTTTTGTGGAACAACAGTGGTATTATGTTCGGCTACACAGCCGACACTGGCTTCTCTTGAAGAAAATAATATCTGCGAGTGCCTGGAGATGTCAGGAGAATCTGAAAAATACGCAAAAGTTTTTAAACGAGTTGTGTGGGTTTTGTGCAAGTTTTCCCTTTCATTCACTTCCGTTCACTCTCGTTTTTTCCATAATTGCAGTAAAATTGCAGTAAATCAGATACATTGCAGTAAAAGACCAAACACGATTTTTCAGCAGTTATAATAGGAAGTGGCAACGATAAAGTCGGCTATATGCCGGCTTTATTTTTTTCTTCTCGTCGGTTCTTCTGTCAACATAGTTATTCAGGCGTATAAACTAAGTTGTTTTCCTGTAAATATGTATTCATAATATTTACATTTTTTTGTTCGTTTGCCTCAAACACATCACAATAGGTATCAATTGTAGTTTTTATACTCTTGTGTCCTATCATTTTTTGAAGTACATCATAAGCCATTCCGCTTTCCATACTTCTTGTAGCAAAAGTATGTCTAAGCATGTGCTGATTTACGCTATCTCCTGACCGTATTCCGTACTTATCGCAAATCCTCTTAAATCTTTCGTTTACTTGACATGTAGTTATTACTCCTGTTGAACCTTTACTTTGGTTTACAAACAATAAATTCGGGTATTCTTTAGACTTTTTTAGCTTTGGGTACTGATGTGTTATATACCAAGCTAAGACATCTCGTAAAAAACCGACCATTGCGACTTGACGAACACCCGCTTTTGTCTTTGCAGTTCTCCCCACAATGCCTTTATCATTACCATTTGAAGTTATTGTTCTGCGAACATAAATTTTGTCGTTCTCAAAATCTATATCTTCAACATACAATGCATTTATTTCACCCATTCGCAAGCCTGCAAATAATTCAATTAAAAACTGAACGGTGTAATCGTTTGGGAATTTGTTTATTATTCTTGACTCACTTTCAAGAGCCTTGAGAAATGCTTTTTCTTCCTCAAGTGTAAAAGCCGTTACATCTCTTGTTTCTTTTGAGCTTTTAGGCTGTTTTACCATACTTTCGCTACAAAAGAAGTCCTCATATATTATTTTTTTGTATCTTGCTATCGCAAAGACTTTTTTTAATAGTTGATATTCCTTTTTTATAACAGAATCGGAATAGTCAACCAAAGTGCTTAAAAATCTAATTATATCATTTTCAGACACTTTGTTTATCGGCATATCGGATATTGGGTGAGCAAGAATGATTTTTGCAATTGCCTTTTTTCGCAGCATTGTGTTGGAAGTGAGACGATTAAGTGCTTCTTCTTGCACAATAAAATTGTTTAATATCTGACCGACAGTAATATTATTAGCATCTACTATTCCCATTGCATTTTCAATAGACGCTTCTTTTACCTTTAACGATACCTCCTTTTTTGTTTTCCCATAGAATGTTTTTCTCTTAACATTTCCTAAATAGTCTTTCTGGGCGATTTGTCCTACCCAGCGTTTCTTTGATTCGCTGTAATAAATTGTACCTTCACCGTTGTTTCTGCGTGCCATTGTAATTAAAACTCCTTTCAATTTTCAAAAATCCTTTTATCCACGCTGAAAGAACAATGATATTGCGTATAACTAATATACCACAATACCGCTGTTCTTTCAATTTATTAAGCTGTTTTCCTATGAGGCTTGCTAAAATACTGTAAAACGGCGTGTATTTCCGCTTTCTTTTCTTTACCGAAATCACAACAAGGGAAATCTGGTTCGTCAAACAATTTATTCACAGTATTTCTTCCCCATCCTGTCATTTCCACTAAATCTTCGACTCCAATAAAAGTTAAATAAACTATGTTATCTTTTACTTCCATTTGAAGTTCAAGAAGTTCTTTTAACTTTTTGATTTGTTCATCAATTTCATTCATTTCCCTTGAATTGTTAATAATAAGTTCCATAACTTATTTCCTCCCTCAGAACGCAAAAAAAGCCATAATTCCCACGAATGAGAATTATAGCTAATATGCATCTTATTTATTTTATTTATTATGCTAATAATATATCACCTTTTTTGATTCGTGTCAACAAATCGTGAACTACTCGGTATTTTAATACCGAGTAGTTCACACCAAGAAAGGGACAGGCATCTGCAAAAACTATATGATGTTGTTTCCCAAATAAGGGTCTGAGAGCAAATGCGTTCTTGACAAACAGAGAACATAATGATATACTTATGTCATAATAAAAATATAAAAAATAATTCATATCTGCTATTCGAAAGGGTGGCAGATTTTTTTATTTATAAGTCAAAAAAATATAGAGTCGTACCGTTGCATCTTTGCAATGTTGCGACTCTTTTTTATTTGCAAAAATTATAAAACAAAAATAAAAACCGAAAGGAGTAAATTAAGCTATGGCAAAAAAGACAACAAAAGAGTATTCGCTTGAAGACTATATTTGCGGAATGAGTCGCGATGAGTTTGAAGAAAATCAGCTCAAACTTGTAGAAGCAAAAAATGACGAATATACGGAAAAAGATACAGGATGCAGTTTTAATCTTTTACGTGAAATGAATAAAATCTACAAATCTGTGTTTGTGGCTGAATTTCAGAGTAAAAAGTATCTGTATTACAAGAGGCTGGACGACCTTGTTATAAAGGCCAAGGGAGGCAACAGAGAAGCGACGCTCGAAATAATGGCGTATGCGCTTCATTCTTGGAACCCTAACGCTATGGTACAGAAGTTCCATATGTGGAACGGCAATACAGACAGTGACGATGTTACACAAGTAATATGTCTCTCAGTCTTGTCTGCTATACAGACGTTCAAGATTGAAGAAAACTGCTTTAAAAACTTCGCCGGATATTTGAAGGCTTGGGTTATCGGCGACTTAAAGTCTGCTCAAATTGATTCTGCACCGATTAAAAGTGCAGGCTCAGCCATTGTTGAAAACGATAACGGCGAGCAGGAACAGGTTGCAAAAAATAATTCCGGCAGCAAAATTTCATATCTCTACATTGACGGCTTCAAGCTTGATGATGAAGAGAGCAGAATTGAGATACCCGACCCGTCGAATGAATATGAGCAGTTCGAAGATGTAGAACTTGACAAAGAGTTTGTCAACAGCATTAAAAGCTGGCCCGACAGAATAGGTGATGTAGTGCTTACGTACTACGGTATTGCAGCTGAGGATTGTCAAAAGACGCTACAGGCTACGGCTGAAACGTTGGGTATGACTGTTAAACAAGTCAGAAGTCGTCTTGAAAAAGGACGGAAAATAATTAAGGAAATGTATTCGGAATACAGTGATTACAGCGATATTGCGGCATAACAGCTACAAAAATCGCAAGTATTAAAAAGGAGAATTATTTATGGATAAACAATTTAACAGAGAGCTTTTCACAGTGGATGAAGAAAAGTTTGTCAAAATGACAAAAGAGTTTACGGATGCAACAAAATGGTATTATGAACCTATAAACTCTGCAAGAGTTTCAGAGGGTTATGACGAAGAAGGCGAGAAAAGGCTTTTCTTGAAAAGTAAAAGTTCTCATCTGCTTAACGGAAACGGCAAGCAGAGTCTTCCTATACGAGCTGGAATAGGTGGTGTGACAATAGGAGAACTCAATAATGAAGACTGGATTAAAGTCCTCAACACTTGTTTTCCGTATCGTGCAGGCAATATGATTTTAAATGAGCTTGAAGGCGAAGTATACGCCGCGCACTCAGAGCAATACGCGATTATAAACATCGACGAGGTGTTCGAGACAGCTAAACAGGTGTTGCATTTAAGATTTCCAAACATCACATATGTTTGCGGGTCGCTCTCACCAGAGTTCGCTTCTTGTGAGTACAGTTTGGCAAACGAGCAAGAGGTCAGAGATGTTTATGAGACGGCTCTTGGCGAAACGTTCGAAAAAAGCCTTCGTCTGGTTGCCCCCACGATAAGGATATGCACAAGCAACACATCAGACAGCGGAGCTAACATTTACCCTTGTCTTAAATGTGTAGATGAGAACGGCGCATTTTACAGCATACTTGCCGGGTCTCCGCTTGTCGCTATACACAAGGGCTGCAACAGCATAAAGAAAGTAAGAGAAAACCTTGAAATGTCGATGGATATGTTTAAAAAGAGCGCGGAGAACCTTATAAGACTTACTTATATTAAAGTAAATTATCCTAAACAGTGCTTTTTGAATATAGCCAAAAGGCTATGTCTTCCGAAGCCCGCTGCAATGGAAATTGCAGAGGAAATAGGAGATATGTTTACAGGAGGCAGAACCACAACAGCCAAATTCATTTACTTGGCGCTGACAAGGATTCTTGAAAAAACAATCAAAAAGAATGAAATGGATAGTTGGAATTTGGCTAATAACATAGCTCACGCTATGTCGCTTGATTTCAAGCTTTACGACACAAAGTCTTGCGAATGGCTCAAGAAAAGCAGAGACGAAAATCAAGTTTCTCTTTTCTCGGCATAACTCAATGTTTTTAAAGAAAAAGGAGAATTAAAATGCACGTTTTTGACGTTAATCGAAAAAGGCGTATACCCGACGTCATTTGTAATTGTGCGGATTTAACTGCACCGGACGGACATTTATATACTCAGGACGAGATTGATGTTAAGTCCATTAACAATCCTGATGGCTCAATGTTTTCTATAGACTGGGAACTTCAAAGAAAGAACCGGTTTAGAAAGAACGTTTGGGAAAGCATAAGGACTACCGGTATCGGAGGCTCTGATGTCGGAATTCTTTTAGGAGATAACCATTATCAGACGGTTCTTGATTTGTATTACAATAAAACCAATGAGTTACCCGTTGTAGATGCTCCCGAACCTGATAGTGCTAAAGAGTATCTCTTTGATTTTGGGCACAAAATGGAAGAGTTTGTAGCCGAACAGTTTGAAAAAAGATTGTTTTGGGACAAATACCAATCCATTTTTGAAACAAAGCTTTCAGAAAAATACGGCGAAATCATAAATATAACGGATGTTAAGTGCGTCAGAGATACGAATATGTATCGTTGCCCCGAATGTCCTGCTTTGATTGCCGACTTTGACTTTTTGATTCGTTTTACTCTCGATAGCGGAAAGGTGCTTGAAGGCATTTTTGAATGTAAAACTTCTTCTCCGTATCAGATTGCAGAAAAGTGGACCGATGGTTATCCTGAAGGCTACAAGGACCAAATTTCCGATTATATGCTTGTCGGAGATTACGATTTTGCCGTTATCTGTTGTGCGGCTGACAACAATTACAACAATTTTTATTCGCATCTTGAATTCAGAGATGAAGAAACGGATAAAAGGATTATGACGGCTGCATCTGAATTTTGGTACAACAATGTTCAGACTAAAACGCCTCCGCAGACCGTTAACACGGATGTTCAAAAGACTCTTATTACTTATATAGAGCCAAACGGCAATACTGCTGACTTTTCAAGAAATTTGGTTGCTAAACATGAAATAACGTCTTATCTCGCGAACAAAAGCCAAGAAGCGGTGTACAGAAAAAAAGCGGATGAGTATAAGGAAAAAGCAGAAGTAAACAAGTCAAACATTGCTATGTTACTTCAGAATAGGGAACATGGCATCTTGAAGAGCGACGACGGAGTATATTATAATATTGATTGTAATGTAACCGAAAAAGCCTCAATTACGGCTGCGCAACGTAAAAAGCTTATCAAGGACAGACCCGATTTGAAAGACTTGATTGACAGCTATACTGTTTTTTCGACAAGTAAAAGCTATAAAATTTCAAAACGCAAGGAGAGGAAGGAAGACAAGAAAAAGAAAGCGAGTTAGAGAGCCGTGTGCTTCGTTGGTACTGAGATTACACATCGAACGCATAATTATAACAAAACTTAGGAAAGTCAATATCTTTTGGTATTGGCTTTCCTTTTTTCGAAAACTTTCAAAAAACGGGCAAATTATCTTGATTTTAGTCCATATATAATTAGAATGTTAACAGGAGGATTTTTTATTGTGAGAAAAATTACGGAGTATAGAATACAGGAATATCTTGACGAACACAATATGGCATTTTTCGTCAAGATGGGAGTACCGGATGCCCCTTCGATTATAGAACTGAAGATGCTTCCGCTCATTGATTTTGACAATGCGTTTCCACTGGCAGCGGCGGAAAAAAGGCCTCCATCGGACATGGAGATAAGACAGTTTGCTGTCGAGGATTTGGCAGCTGTACTGCGACAAAACCTTTTTATGTCGTTCGACAAGAAAGATGGATGTATAAACACGGTTATAATTGGGAATTTATTGTTTTCAGAGATCCTTTTTATTAACGAACCCGGAAAAGCTGAATTTGAGAAAATTAAAGACTCCATAAAAGAATATGAGTTCCGAAACAGTTGTGAACTTGAAGATAATATAGAACTGTTTCCGTATTATATCGGTGTGATGAAAAAACGTTTGTAATTCATTGCAAAGTTTCTTTCTTTCACACATTTTCTTGACAATAGATGTGTTTGATGATATAATTAAAACATAATATAAACATAAAAAATAACTTATATCTGCTATCCGTTTTGGCTGGCAGATTTTTTGTTTATAAGTTAAAAAATAGAGTCGTATCTTCGCTTCCGGCGAGGTTATGACTCTTTTTTTATATAAAAATTTATTTTGAAAGGAGATAATGTTTAATGGGCGCAGGAATAATACGTACTGCTGCAGAGCTTGCTTTTATTGTCTTTCTCGTAATCGGGTTTGCAAAAGAAGAAACGTTCATAGATTTTGAGCAAAAGGTAAAGAAAGATTGCTTAAAAATCCGTGAAGCCTGCAAACGACAACACATAAGCAAAGTATTGTTTCTAAAGATATTGCTGTTGGCAGCAATAACCCCCCAAAATAACATAGAACAGGCAAAGCAGAAATTTTATAATACAAGGAAAGGTAAAAGAGGTAATTGAAATGGAGCAAGAAAAAAACAACGGGCTGTTTAACAGCTGTAGGCTTGTTGAAAACTATAACCCTTATGACAAAGCTGTTTGGCTTGACACAGAAGACGGAAAAAAGCCTTATCTGTGTGTTAACGAGCGCATAGAATGGTACACAAGGTATTGTGAAGAAAAAGGTTACGTTACGGTAGGTATAGCCACAGAGTACGTCCCTGAACTAACTAAACAGGGAATGATTACAATGAAGGCTACCGTTATGGTAGGTACAAGTGTCTACACGGGGTACGGCAGCAGGCTTGTCGATTCGGCTGAAGGATACAGCGGAGACGATATTGAAAGTGCCGAAACAAGAGCTATAGGCAGAGCGTTGCGTAATGCGGGTTTTGGTTCTCCTTTTGACGACAGCGAGGACAATCCTGTTGACGGTTTTAAGCCGCAGCTTATACCACAGCCAATGAGTATGCAAATGCCACCTATGACGCCTGTGGAAAAGCTTTCAGCTATGACGGAGGAAGTTGATAAACCGTCAGACGCTAAAAAAGCAAAAACGGCAGGAGTAAAGATAGAACAGCAAGTGGCGGAAATGCTCGAAAAACCATATCCGTTCAAGCCGTGGCCTAAGCTTCCTTTATATGAGTTGTTAGAACAACCGGATTTAAATAAAAATCTTACTTGGATAGCCAACGAGTATAAAGGCAATCCGGAAATAGCCGAATGGGCAAAGACTTGTTTGAAGTATATTTACGCCGCAGACGATACGGATAAGGCTATTTACCTTGCTGCTCGCAAAATCTTGAGAGACAACAAGCTCATTAAGTAATAGTTTCGAAAAAGAAATTCGAAAAAGAAAGGAGGGTGCGTTTTTGACGGACCTTGAATGGGAAAAACAAAAGGAGGCTGCAAAAACGGCCCCTATCCTTGATGTCGCAAACATGACCGGACTGACTATCATTAAACGCGGGCGTTATTACACCTCAAAAGAACACGACTCGCTGGTAATTGACACCAAGAAAAATTTCTTTTATCACAACAGTCAGCATGTTAACGGTGACACTATAGCTATGCTACAGCATTTTAACGGACTTTCTTATCAAAAAGCTGTTAAAGCAATAAATAACCGTTTTGGTGCCAATTGTAATCAAATGAACTACAGAAACAGCCGCAATTTGTCAACTGAAAGCGATGCTTTAAACACAGAGTTTCGCTTGCCCAAAATAGCGGTTAATCTGAACGGCGAGATTCATACAAAACCAATAGAAGAGTACCTTGTGAACATAAGATGTATCTCTTCTTCTGTGGTTAATTATATGATTTCTTCAGGTAGATTGTATCAGCAGTCTATGCGAGAGAAGAAATTCACTCGTGGACGCTTTAAAAGTTGCTGCGTGTTTGTCGGCTTTCCGACCGGCAAAAATGATTGTGTTCCCTCGTTCTGCGAAAGGCGTACTATATTTCCCGCAAAAGGAAAGAGAAAAACGATGACGGTTCCGAACTCGGACTGGGAACATGGGTTTTACATCAACAACGATAGAGACACGTTGATTGTTACTGAAGGTATACTCGACAGTATGGCTATAATGACAATCTTGGACCAAAAGGGACTTGATTTCAAATGCTATGACTATCTATCGCTTATCGGCACAAATAAAACAGAGTGCGTTGCAACCATACTTGAAGAACAATCTCATATAAAAACCGTTATATTGTCGTTGGATAATGATGATGCCGGACGCAAGGCAACTGAAGTAACGATAGACATGCTTAATACAAAATTTCCCGAAATTAAGTATAGAGTAAATATGTCGAAAAAATATAAAGATTTTAACGATGTTCTGATGGCTCGTGCGTGTTTAAAAAAAGCAGTATAACTTAAATTTAGAAAGTCAGCATCGTTTTTGGGTGCTGGCTTTCTTTTTCTCACTATTTTTTCAGCTTTTATGTTGACATTTTTGTACGATAGTGATATAATATCAATATAATAAATAATATAAAATAGTTGCATATCTGCTATCCTTTTCGGGTGGCAGATTTTTTTGTGTTAAATAAGTTAATCAAAGAGTCATATTATTGCAAGATGCGGTATTATGGCTCTTTTTTTATATATTTTTATATTAAAAAGGGAGTTGTAAAAATGGCGAACAATATAGTTAATTTCACTAAGGACAGTCAAGAGGAATACAAAATTCGAAGAAAAAAAGACTACGAAAAAACTTGTAGAGTAAACGACCTTGTTGATGACGTATTGAACGAGGCGGGAGTACCTTTTATACGAAACAACACACACGTTGAGTTGCAGAAGCAGGGAGTGGACCTTGTTATATTTCGCAACGGCAAACCAGTGAGCGTCGATGAAAAATACGCTACAAGCTGTTGGAACAGACCACTGAACACGTTTTCGTTTGAGTTGGCATCTCGAAACAACACGAACAATTCCGGTTGGTTTTCCTCATCTTCACTTATCACACAGGACTATATGCTTGTTTGGCTCAGAGCTTCAGAAGAAACCTTGAGAGATGTTTTCTACCTCGACATAATGTTTGTCGAAAAAGAAACAATAAGAAAATACTTAGCTGAAAGAAATATAGATATACCTAAAACGCTTAAAGATTTTACGGATAAGGCTTTGTTCTCTCATAATAACAAACGCAGAGAACTAAAGCTCCACGGCGGTATTAAGATAGTACAAAATCTTACTTTTTTTGAGTCTCCGATAAACATAATTATTCCTAAATCAGACCTCAGAAAAATAGCATATTATGAGTGCTGCTACCACAGAGACCCGTCTACGCCACAAGAAATGCGGCTTGCTGCATAATAATCTGTATCACATAATCATAATTTGAAAAAGTCGGCATCTCTTGATGTCGGCTTTCTTTTTTTGTGCATTTTCTTGACAATAGATGTGTTTAGTGATATACTTGTGTCATAATAAAAATATAAAAAATAACATATATCTGCTATCTCTTTTGAGGTGGCAGATTTTTTTGTTTATAAGTCAAAAAATAGAGTCGTATCGTTGCACTTTCGCAATGTTGCGGCTCTTTTTTTATATTTTTTATAAAAAGGAGTTTTGAAAATGGAAACAAACAAAAAGAAAAATAAAAAATGCAAAAAGGAGAAGGAAAAAAATTATAAACATTGGCGTTGGCAAAGCAAGGTTATATTTGCAATTGGATGTTTTGCGATTGCAATATCATCCTTTCAAATTGCATATTAAAGACAGTTAATAAGGAGGTCTTTGTTTTATGCAGGATATGCAAGACTTTATTGAAAACAACAAAAAGGAAAGCGTCTTTCTGTTTTCCCTTGAAACTTTTAAGGGCCAAAAACGAATGATAAAATTTCTTTCGTGTAGAGACACAATTAACGGATGTCCCGCTGTAAGTTACTTTACTTGGGGATATATACCTGTCGAAGAGCTGATTAAACATAAGAACGACAAAATTGAAGATATGTTTACAAATGCTTTTGAAACAAACGTCGGCGGTGTTTACAGCGAATTTTTCGACGGTGCAACACAGCAAAAGGAAATCAACAAGAGACTTTTGAGCTTTGGAAGACCCGCGGGACCGACGTTTTTAAAGAGTTCGTTACCGGCAGCTAAACTCATTCCTACTCTTCGGGACGGAGAATATCTGTACGTATACAGCTATATCCCCGGAGAGAAAAAGTATGAGGTTACAGTTAGCTGTGTCGGTTCGCTTGTGATTAAAGCCACTTCAAAAGAAGAGGCTATCAGCAAAGTCTTTGATATGTCGCAAGAAGAGATTAAGAAAAAAGCAAACGTCTGCGGCTTTACACCCACTGATGCTTCCGCAGCGTAAAAAACATAATGTGTGAAAAGGAGAATTTTTATGAAAAACAATAAGATTGCAGTTCTCTTGGTAGAACCGGGGAAATTCCCCCGTACCGTCCATATTGACAACGATTTACATACAATGCAAAGGATTGTAAACGGGTATATCGAACAGTATATGCCGTTTGACGATGACGTTGTCATTGTTTGTAACGAAGACGGTAAAATTAACGGAGAAGAGCTGAACCGTGCAATTTATGCTAACGATGCTTCGGGTGAAAAAACACCTGATATGGTTGATATAATAGCAGGCACGTTCTTAATAGCATACGCGCCGTTTGATTCGGATAAGTTTTGCAGTTTACCGGATGACTTGTTGGAGAAATACGAGAAGCTTTTCCATTGCCCTGAGTATTTCTTCCGCACGGATAAGGGGATTAAGGCCGCGAAATACGAACCGATTTCAATAGACTAAATAGGGAGGAAATATGAATTATGGAAAATCAATCGGTTTACGCCGTATTCGACGATTGCCGGACCTTAGAGGATACTAAGCTCTTTTTCCACTACGATAACGCGAAGAAGTGTTTTGATACTGTAGTTTCGGAGAACGAGCCTGAAGGTAATGCAAGCTTTGTAAGGTTAACAATTGAGGACGCGGCAGGGATAAACGAATATGACAATCCGACTGATGCTTCGGAGAATTTTGTAAAAGCCAAAAAAATTCTTGCCGATGTAGATATAGAAACTATCGCAAAGACGTGCAAAGCAATTACGCTTTTCGTAAACAATTTGCGACCGGGAGTTTCTTGCGTATACGAAAAAGACAATCGTTACAGTGCAATACAAGATGTGAAAAAAATGTTCGATGTCAGAAACTCTCTTCTCACAAACGAGAGATGCCCTAAATGTGGCAAACGTTTATATCTAAGCGACTTGCCGCAATATGATTACGTTTGCCCGTGGTGCGACGAAAACTTTTAACAAGGATGGTTATTTATTATGGCTGAAATGAGTTATAAAGAAGAATTTATTAAGATTTACAAGGACAATATCAAAAGACAGGGAGCAGACTCTGTTTTGGCGTGGCTTGAAGACAGTGATTTCTTTACTGCCCCGGCATCTAAAAGATTTCACCTTGCGGAAGAAACAGGACTTCTTCAGCACAGTATAAACGTCTACAAACAACTTGGAAATGAGGCGTGGATATATGAGAAGAAGACCGGGGAAAAGTATTCCTCTGAGTCCATAGCTATTGTTGCGCTTTTGCACGATATATGCAAAGCGAATTATTATAAAAAAGATTATAGGAATGTAAAAAACAGTGAGGGCGTATGGGAAAAAGCACCTTATTATACTGTTGATGATACCTTGCCTTACGGACACGGAGAGAAATCAGCTATTATTCTCCTTCAACTTGGACTTCAATTATCCGTGGAAGAAGTCGCTGCTATTCGTTGGCATATGGGCGGCTTTGATGAAGCTGTAAAGGGTGGTTCTTATTCAATGAGTAAGGCTGCGGAAAAATATCCGCTTGTAACATTGCTACAGGTATCAGACTTGAAGGCAAGTTACTTGGATGAGAGGTAAAAGGAGAAAAGCTATGAGTTTAACGTTCAAAATGTTTTTACCGGTTATTATTGTTTCGGTGATTACAATAATTTCTATGATTATTGCTAAGATTGTCACAGACGAAGATGCTTGGGTACTCGGTTGGGTACTCGGAATTTTCTTTGTCGGCGCTCTCTTATTTGTAACTGTCTTTACGATAACACTCTCAGAAAATAAGGATGCTTTATCAAGAGTAACGAACGGACTTAAAAAAGTCCCTCTCGTTTATGATTATGCCAGTGATGATGATTACGACATAATAATTCCGGATGAGTCAAATTACGAATATATTTACCGTGATGACTTAGGAACATTTTATCTTGTAAAGTGTGAAGATGCTTTGCTTCCCGGAATTAAATATTCAAGGGAAAAGATAACTTCAAAGAGAGAAAACGGAGTTATTAAAGGTGAATTGGCGGTAAAAGATGGCTCATGCAAAACCGAAGACACGGACGAAAACGAGCTTAATTCCGATGTTCCGCTTGGCGAGATAACTCAGTGAACTACCGCACACCGTAAAGGTATGTGGTTTTACGAAAAAATATTTTATAAAACTTATAAAGAAAGTCGGCTTTTACCGGCTTTCTTTTTTTTGCAAAAAGGGCAAATTTACAGAAAAAATTTTCATATATAAGTGTAAATAAATATCGGGGCGTAGCGAAGTTTGGCATCGCGCTTGGTTTGGGTCCAAGAAACCGCAGGTTCGAACCCTGTCGCCCCGACCAAGACAATAGACCATCCACAGGAGGGTGCTTATGGGGAAAATATATGCAGTGAGAAAGGGAAGAAAACCGGGCCTTTATCATAGTTGGGAAGACTGCAAAGCACAAGTGCACGGGTATAGCGGCGCTGAATATAAAAGTTTCGGTGACGAAAAAAGTGCCGCAGATTATCTTCAAGAAGGCAGAAGTGTTGAGTGTGAAAGCTTCAATGCCAAAGAAGATGCCGACAATCATCTTCTAAAAGACTCTCACGAAACACGTTGTAATTCGGATGATGATTATAAGGCATATGTTGACGGCAGCTACGACGGTAGCACAAACAGATTTTCTTATGGCGCTGTCATGGTAAAAGACGGAAAGGTTGTCGCTAAAACGTCCGGAAATTCCAAAGATATACAATCATTCTTCGGCATGTCCGTTCTTTCTATGTCTGCAATGCGAAACGTTTCCGGTGAGATTTGCGCCGCGGTTGTCGCTATACAATATTGTATAGAGCGGAAAATTCCGAGCGTTACTATTTATCACGATTATGAAGGTGTCGGGAAGTGGGCTGATGACGAGTGGAAAGCAAATAATGTATATACGCGCGTTTACAAAAATTATGTTAAAGGCGCAAGAGTCAACTGTGACGTTAAGTTTTGTAAAGTCAAAGCCCATTCCAACAACAAATACAACGATATGGCTGATGCGCTCGCCAAAAGTGCGTTAGGCATTTCCGCTGCGTAAGATGCAAAAGAGAAAAGAGGATAATCAAATGTTGAACAATAATTGGGAGGACGAATACAGTAAAATCGAAGAAGAAAACGGTACAGAAAGTACCAAACATACCGAGCGAAAAGAATTTATCAAATGCAGTTTAATTGCAGCGGGCGTTGTCATAGTCTTGTTTTCGATTGTCTTGAGCATATATTTTGCTGTTACAGACAAAAGAGTCAATAATAAGGTAAGCGCGGGCACAATGAGATATAGTGTTATAGGGTTTGACCCCACAACAAAAAAACATTCCGGCGGTATATACGTGCCGACGGAATACACGCCGTCAACATCCGACTTCTTCGATTTGTATGCCGTAACTGATAACAAACAATCTACAACAACAGTAACAACGACTAAAAGAATAACTACAACAGCTACAGAGCCTGATACAACGAAGGCAGAAAAAACAACGCAGACAACTAAAACAACCGAAACAACTAAAACAATCAAAACCTCTGAAACAACTAATCCGACAGAAACAGTCTCGGAAAGGCCGGGTGGGGTGCGTTTCGAAAACACAGCTGCATCTTGACAGCACTTTGCTATGGTGATATACTTACCGTATAATATAAGTATAAAAAATAATTTATATCTGCTATCCGTTTTGGGTGGCAGATTTTTTATTTTCAAAACAAAAAACAAAGAGTCGTATCAGTACAAATTATGCTACTGCGGCTCTTTTTTTATTTCTGAAAGGAGCGATGTAAATGTCAAAAATGTCAAATTTTATTAGGGACAAGAAAAAACCTGTTTTATATATGTTTGTAGGTCTTCCGGCAAGCGGAAAAAGTTACTACACAAGAAAACTTGCAAAGAAAACAGGTGCAAATATTCACTCGCCAGATGATATACGTAGAGAATTATATGGCGATGAAAGAATACAGGGAGACAGAAATACTGTTTTTAACACTCTTCACAGCCGTATAAAAGAAGATTTGCGTGAAGGTAAATCAACGATATACGACGCTTGTAATATCAGTTACAAGAGAAGAATGGCGTTTCTGCAAGAACTTAACAACATTTCCTGCAAGAAAGTTTGTATTTTTGTAGCAACACCTTTTGAAAAGTGCTTGGAAAATAACGCTAAAAGGGAGCGATATGTTCCTACTGAGGTTATTGAAAATATGCTCAAGCACTTCGACACGCCTTCCTATTTTGAAGGTTGGAATGAAATTAAGATATGTTATCCGAAAAGAGCGTATCGTAGTTTTTACGGAACACCAAGTGCGTTTATAGAAAGATATATAGATTACAGTCAAGACAATCCACATCACGATTACTCTTTGGGTAATCATTGTAAAAGTACGGGGTATAGGTTTACAAGAAAAGATATTCTATACACAGCGGGATTGATTCACGACTGTGGAAAGCCCTTCTGCAAAACCTATGAAAATAATAAGGGAGAAAGAACTGAAGTTGCACACTATTATTCTCACGAAAATGTAGGTGCGTATAATTCATTTTTCTTTAATACTAAATACTCGGAAGAAGAACAACGAGAAGTTTCTGAACTTATCCGTTGGCACATGACACCTTATTATTGGGAAAAGAAAGGCAACGAAAAAATGAGAAACAAATACTTTAACCTTTGGGGAGAAAACCTTTATGAAAAGGTAATGTTGTTACATTCTGCCGATAAAGAAGCTCACTGAGGTTGAGGTAGATAAAAGGAAAAGGAGAAAAAATATGCATCAGTGTGTAAAAGATACTTTTAACGGAAAGGTTACTAAAACCGATATTACAAATTCTGTTTTAGCTAAAGTAAGAAACAGCGGAGACGGATATGGAACAGAATGCATAAGCTTTCCTACCGACAAAATCTTTGACACGGAAGAAAAAGCCGTAGATTTCATTGACGATTATTGCAGTGATAAGTTTTATGCCGGATGTGCCGTAAAATTTTATGATTACACGAATGTAAAATCTACGGCGAAAATTATTGAATTGAGAAATAAGATTTCTGAAAACAATAAGAAAAAAATCGAATATATCAAACAAAATTCGGTAAAAAACCAAAAAGCCGCATACATAGGTTGTCGGTCGTGCGGTTCTAAACTCAACAAAGATAAGTTAAGAGGAGAAAGTTGTCCTCTATGCTATTCTGATTTGAGGTCAGCAACCGTACTCAATAGAATTGACAGCTTTAGCAAAAAGAAAGACGAATTGCTCAGTAAGATTGAAACTGAGCAAATAAAACAAAAGAAAAAAGCAGAGATTAAGTGGCTTGTCGGCTATGAATATCACTGCTAAATTGAAAGGAGCAAAAATATGGGGCAATATTACAAATACATAAACATTGATAAAAGAATTATTGTCAGCGCAAATTGTGGCTCTGAATTATGTGAGCATAGTTGGCTTGGCAATAATGAAGTTGTTATTCCGATAGAGCAACTTGTTAAAACAGAATGGCAAGGCGACAGAGTTATTCAACTTGGCGATTATGCTGAGAGAATGGCTGCTTCAACGAAATTAAAAGAAAAGCACTTAAAGTTCATCGAAAGTATCAAAAAAGAGATTGGAACGAAGAGTTTGTACTATGGCGATGTGGCTGAAGAAGGAGAGAAATTCAAAGAATATACTTTAGAAGAGCTTTTTGACTCGTATGACTTAAAGTTAGAACACGATTCGGAAGGCATGCCTATACCTTTTAACGAAAAAGGTCAAAAATGTTCTTGCGACCAGTTCCGTTATTTGTATAACACAAAGCGGAAAGAATATGTTGACAGTTTTAAGATACTTCCGAGTTATGTTGGAGAATATAAATCAGAAATAACTTTTGTAAAACTTGATGCGTATTCGTTACTTATAGCGATTGGAAACGGTGAAGGTGACAGTGATTATTTCGGGCCGGACGAAAATTTAGTTGGCTTATGGGCTTCGACTTCCGACAGCATAATTATATCGGAAAAGTCACCTAAAGAATACGCTGAAGAAAATTCAGAAGTTGAAAATTACACCGAACTTGTTCCTTTCTTTTGCGAACACAAACCGATTGAAAATGAAGCGTTGATTATGCAAAGGTTTTTGAGTGACGACGAAGAAGAAAAACAGGGTATAACCTTGTCATATAAGTTAAACGCCGAGGGCGTTTTAGAGTCTAAAAAACTTGAAATGTTGCTTGAACAACACAAAAGAAAAGTATGCTCCAAATAAAAGTAAATGAACGCCAATAGTTCTTGCACAAGGTATAATGCAGGATAATGTAAATTCTTGCAATGCTTGACAAAAGAAAAAATCCATGGTAACATACTATTATAAAATAAAATCATAAATAATTTATATCTGATATCTCTTTTGAGGTGGCAGATTTTTTATTTTCAAAACAAAAAACAAAGAGTCGTATCAGTACAAACTGTGCTGCTGCGGCTCTTTTTTTATTTTAAGGAGGAAAACAATTTATGCTGAATTTTTGCCAGTGTATAAATCTTTTGTCAAAGCTTATTAAAAAAGGTATTTTGCAGAAAGACCCGAACAACGAAAACAATATATTGGTTTACCGTACTGCCGGATGTGATAACCCGGAGGGTTGGTATTCACAGAATATATTGGATGCGGCTACGGAGCTTTCCATGGATGAAGAGGGACAAAAGTTTCTTTTGTCTCAAGTAAAAACACAAAGTGATTATTTCGGAGAGATAAAGGAGCACTTTGTCAAATATATCGTACACAAAGAGGACGTCTTTCGTTCGTATAAATATTCGGATAATAGGGCGGTAGACCTTTTAAAACGGTTTCGTAGTGCCGTCGAAAGCGGTGGTATGAAATATTCTGAAGTCTATCACGCTAACGGTATCGGAAATAATAACAAGTATACGATATACGTAGAAGAAGTGGATAATGACGGATTTGTCATTAGAAAGAATATTGCCGAAATATATTATTGTTACGGTATATATGGTGGTTGTTATGTTGCCCTTACTGACCTTTCAACAAAAACAAGTTGGACTGTCGGACGCGCCTTTTAACAACAAACATAGCAAATAAAAGATAAGGAGATTTAATTATGGGACAATATTACAAATATTTTAATTTAGACAAAAAGGTTTGCCTTTCACCGAGCTGCTTAAAGCTTACCGAACACAGTTGGATGGGCAATAACGATGTCCTCGCTTTACTTCAATTAGTAAAAACTGAGTGGAAAAACGACAGAATAATACAGCTTGGTGATTGTGCAGAATCCGAAGAGCATTATTCAAAGATGTTGCAAGAAATCTTGAAAGTTCCGAGCAACTTATATGACAGCAAAGAGTATAAGGAAATGAGTTTTGAAGAGTATTACGACAAAAATAAGCTTCGTTACATATCAAAGGATGTTGAAATGGGAAACAGCTCAACAGACTATAAATGGACTGAGCATATATTTGAACCGCTTGGAACGGACGGAGAACACCTTCCACTGTCGGATTTTCGCTATTTGTATAATGCCGCAAGAAGAGAATGGGTGGATTCGTTTAAAATCCCTCCGTCAAATGTTTGGAAAGATACGGAAAACAAAGCAATATCATTCGAAAAACTTGACGCTTATTCGTTGCTTGTTGCAATAGGAAACGGCTTAGGTGGCGGAGATTACAAAGGACCGGATGATGATATGATAGGCTTGTGGGCTACTACAAGTAACAGTATTGTTATATCTTCACTCGGACCCAAAGAAGTGTTGGGTGACGTTAGTGAATACACCGAGATTACACCAATGTTTTCGGATGACTATGATTGTAAGAAACACACTTATGTTGTAAAAAACGAAGTCTTAGCATTATCAAACTATTTTAACGATTTCGCCGCTGACACCAATGTTTGTGACTATCATATTGACTTCGAGGGCGTTTTTCAGCAACGACAGGTTAATTTGTGCTTTGAAAAAATAAAGGAGAAATACGAAAATGACAAAGGAAAACGACCTGCTTAATTTCTTTAAGGTAGCATATGCAAATTATCCGATAGACAAGAACTATTTATATAAACTTGTCAAAGAGATGCCGGAGATAATTACGGCTTTCGACCCACATAGAGGATATTTTTCTGCTTCGTCATCTTATAGAAAATGGTGGATGTCATATCTGAATTGTTCTGATAATGATTGTTATCGTTATTTTAATTACCAAAAAGTTATAGCTTCAATTACTAATACACTTAATGATGCGGGTGACGATTTTACTTATCGTTTTTGTAACATAGACTATGAAATTTTAGAAAATATTATTTCTGCGCCTTGTTTTTTTATTTCTTCTTGTAAGGTTCGGTATCACCTTAGCGATGCGCTTTTATCAAAGATTTCTCACGAAACCGAACAGACTCATCCGGAATTGTTCCTCAAACTAAGTGATGCAGCAACACTTAATAGACTTCCTGTCGATTATATCCTTCGTTGCTACGATAGGATAATAAACCCAAGTAGTCAAATTTTAAAAAAAGTGTCTTGTGTGCAGAACTTGCCGATTCATTTTATTGAACGACGTCCCAGCAGGCTCAATTGGCAAAACATTTCAATGTACCACAATATCGACCCTGACTTTATACGTCGTTTCGCAAGCCGCATTTATTGGGAAAACATCGGAAGCGCTAATCGAAAAATATTTTATGATTTGTGCCTTTGCAAGAAGCCTCTTGAAGAAGTTCAGCTTTTTGTTAAATACGATTCAAGGTATATAAGACAACATATTTCAGATTGGTTTATCGACGAGTATTTTTCAAAGGACCTAAATTCTCCGCTTGCCAATTACAAAGGAAGAATAGATGTGTATAATGCAATCTTTATCGAAAAACTTTTACAAGAAATGTACGAAAAGGACACAACAGTTAATTTTGAGCTCTTTTGCGAAAAGCATATTGACCTTTTCTTTACATTGCCTACAGGCTGCATAAAGCAGCTTTTAAAGGCTTACGATTTTAGCAAGGCGTTTATTTTAGGCCATATGGAATCGTTTAAGTCTAAGAAGTGCGGAAAAGCCGCGAAAGAAAGCTTAAATATTAAATAAGGAGTGATTATTTTTGAGTGACGGAAAATACTCTGTTGAGTTACATGTTACGCCGTTGAACAAAAACGGAAAATGGGGAAAACGAGTTAAAAATTACAAAGTATCCGGAATATCAAATATAGATAAAGCTAAAGAGATTGTTCCGAAATACGTAGAGCATTTAATAAAGTTGTCCGGTCAAAAAACGAGTACCTTCTTTGCGGAAGTGTTTATTCTGAAGAACGAAAAATACATTGATTGTGATAATTCTATTGTCACTTGCAATAACGAAAAAACGATGTTTTCTTATGATGCAGCATAAAACGAAAAAGGAGATTTATTATGGAAAAAAGAAACTTCACAGATGTAGGCTATCTTTCAATAGACAATGGAAAGATAGATATAACAGACCCTTGTTATGACAGAGATGTATGGTGTCGTGTAAACGACGTCGAAGTTGTTCCCGGCAAATATGTCTGTCAGATAGAAAAGCAAAATGACGAAATATTTGGCCGCAGGGTAAGTGCTATAAAAATTGCTCTTTGCAATTCAGACTTTTCAAAAAGTAATCCCGAAAGGCTCGAATGGTTTGATTCTATCGGTGTTGATGCCGGTCTTGCGGGCTTCTTTGTAAGTCCGAAAAAGGATTATACCGATTCCGAGTGGTCCGACTTGTGTGACTGGATGCATGATAACGCCAAAGCGTCTGAATGGAACAGCGATAAAGACAACGATTTTTACATAACTGACGCAGGCTTCTTTTCAAGCAGCGGATACGGAGACGGAGAATACGATGTCTACGTCGAAAAATCAGAAGGAAAAATAGTTGCTGTTGAAATACGTTTTATTTAAGTGAGAGGGAAAAATAATGGCTTATGAAAGCAGAATAATGATTGTAAACGCTCTCCGAGAGAAAAACCCAAAAAGCGAAAATTTTGGTAAGGTTTTGTATGCCGATATTGTTGCTGACATATACCTTGGTTGTATGGGGTACAACAATGGTTGGCAAGAACTTTTTACTAAAGAAATTGATTTTGAGCTTTTTGCCGAAAATGACGAAGAGACAACCAAAGAGGACAAGTATGGTAAAATCATGAAAGAAGGCAACATAAAGACTATTATTGAATGGCTTGAAAATGTTGCTCCCGTATCCTTGAAAAAATATCGCAGGATACCGCCGTTTCTCGGACTGCTTAAAGGTATCGACCCGGCAGAGTGGGATGAACTTCATGTTGTTCACTATGGCTATTAGTAAGTAAAGAATAAAAATAACTTAGAAAGTCATCATCGAAAGATGTTGGCTTTCTTTTTTTGCAAAAAGGGCAAATGTTTCCTTTTTTAGCTCATATATATACGAGCAAATAGAAATGGGGGGGGAAGATAGAAATATGATGGTTCGAACAAACGCGAAATATTGTGCTAATGGATTTGACTTGTTGTTGATGATACCTGATAATACAATCAAGACATCGTTTTTTGACCCTCAGTACAGAGGTGTTTTAGATAAATTAAATTACGGAAACGAGGGAAAACAACGGGGAAAACAAAGATGTGATTTACCTCAGATGAGCGAAGAAACAATTATTGGTTTTGTTCGTGAACTCAATCGTGTTTCCGTAAAAAGCGGACACTTGTTCTTATGGGTGGATAAATTTCATTTGTGTACGGGTATAGACAAATGGATTGAAAACACCGATTTCAATATCGTTGATATGATTGTGTGGGATAAAGGTAAAATGGGAATGGGGTATAGGTCAAGACGACGCTCGGAATATCTGATTGTTTTACAGAAAAGTCCTATAAGAGCAAAAGGTTGTTGGACCGACCACGGAATTCCTGATGTTTGGCTTGAAAAAGTTGTTAAAAAGCATCCTCACAGCAAACCTGTTGAATTGCAAAAAAGACTGATTACGGCAACAACAAAACTAAACGATGTTGTTTTAGACCCCGCAGCAGGCGGATTTTCGGTTTATGACAGTTGCATTGAAACGGGTAGGCTGTTCTTGGGCTGTGACTTGATTTTCGGTGACGAAAAATTAAAAGAAAAAAGCGGTGATTTCTTATGTGCAGCATAGAATTACACAACGAAAACTGTTTTGATTTTCTTCCTAAAATTGAAAGTAAAACGGTTGATTTGATTCTAATTGACCCGCCGTACTTGATTTCAAGGAATACAAATTTCCAAAGCGGAAGTCCAAAAGGAAAAGATACCGATAGATTTCGGATTTCAATGGAATTCGGAGAATGGGATAAGGGTTTTCAAGATTTTCAATTTGTTCTGCAAGAATGTTATCGTGTGCTTAGAAACGGAGGTACGCTGATTTCGTTTTACGACTTATGGAAAATCACGATTATTGAAAATTACCTTAAAACCGCAGGCTTTGAGCAAATTCGGTTTTTGGAATGGATAAAGACGAATCCTGTACCAATAAACAGTAAAATTAACTATCTCACAAATTGCAGGGAAACAATGATTTCTGCGGTCAAGAAAAATAAGCCGACTTTTAACTCGGAATACGATAACGGAATATACCGTTTTCCTATTTGCCATGAGAAGGGAAGATTTCACCCGACGCAAAAGCCAATAGGACTTATTTCAGAATTGATAAGGAAACATTCAAACGAAGGCGACTTGGTTTTGGATTGCTTCTTTGGTTCGGGAACAACGGCTGTTGCTTCAATAAACGAAAATCGTAATTTTATCGGATGTGAGCTGTCAGAAGAATACTTCCATAAAGCGGTAAAGCGTTTGAAAAACGAACTGAAAATAGCGAATGTAGAAGACGTGGAAAAAGATGGTATGTTTGCAGCATGAAAGTTTTCCCTGTTGACAATCATCATTTTTTATTGTAAAATATTAACATAATAAATTATATAACATAATTCATATCTGCTATCTCTTTTGAGGTGGCAGATTTTTTTATTTATAAGTCAAAAAATATAGAGTCGTACCGTTGCATTTTTGCAATGTTGCGGCTCTTTTTTTATTTTCAGAAGGGAGAGTGAAAACATATGGCAAGAAAAGATTGCTATATAGACCATACTTTGTGTTCCGGCGCAAAGTACAGCTTTTGTGACGATTGTAAGAAAGCACAAAAGCAAGAAGAATACAAGGAAAGAATAACAAAGGCGACAACGCCTGCGGAAGTGAGTTTGGCTCATATTCCATCTCCGTCAAAAGAAACTTGCCGAGAAGTCAACGAATGCCCTTTGGGCGGCGACAGTACCAACGACTGTGAAGGTTGTGCTTATTCGGGTGATTACCATTGCGTAAACGGAGATTGTGTAGAGCGACCTGCGGAAGTGAGTTTGGCTCACATTCCGTCAAAAACTAAGAAAAGGAGAAAGTGAAATGAGTTATTGGTGCGAAATCAATTTTAAGAAAATGGAAGAGAAGGATATAATTCCTTTCCTTCGCAGCTTGAAAAAACGACTGGTTTTTGATTTTTCAGAGATTGCAAAGGATAATTACATTTATTGCCCTTTTATAAAGAAGCATCTTTTTGATTTACCAGAGAAGTGTTCAGATTTAATGATAAATGAACCCGATTTATTTAACACCTCAAGCAATTGGGCGTGTAATTTATTTACCTTCAGATATTTTTATGATACTGAATATCATCTTCTTGGAGTCTTCGGAGTACCAAATGCTGTGAAAGACTTGTTCGATGCGTCGATTGAATTTCAAGATTCTTGCGACCAAGATTATGAGGCTTCACATTGGCATGGAGTAAAAGAATTTGAAGAAATATACGGAAAATGGATAACAAAAGATGTTGACGAGATTAAGGAAATCTATAACGAAAAATATAGTCCTTTCGATTTTGACAAAGAATATCCGGACGTTATCGACGCAAGCAAACACTTAGCATATTGGCGAAAGAGTTTTGCTTATGAAGAGATATGGAAAAGGTATCAAGGCGAGCTGTATAACGACGAAGATGCGATATATTTTTCGTGCTTTTTGGCAAACGACCTTGCCGTATTGCATAAATTCTTATCACGCTGTTTTATATATGCAAAAATGGTTGAAGAAAAATACAAATCGGAGGAGAAAGCGAAATGATTTCAAGCAGAGAAAATTTTTTAGAAAGGAGAAAAGATGATTTATGCGTTACGATGAACTTGAAAAAATAATTGAAGATAAAGGGTTTTATTTCAAGCATCAAAAAGAAAAAGCCCCGGTACAGTCAAAGCCTATCGGCAGAATTGATTATCTTCATACGGACGGGCGTGTTCGTGAGAGTATCGAATACACAAGTCCCTATCAGCTTGAAAAGGACATTAAGGAAGAAAATTACTATGGCGTTCCGATGAAAATTGTTCTGTATAAGGACAGGGACGGAACGACTATTTCGCAGGACTTTATCTCTCAGCTTGACCCTCAACCGCAGGGCGTTGAGATTATCGACAGTCCGTATCTGAAATCTTCCCTTGATATTGCTAAGGCAACTTGTTAGAGCCGTCTTGCGGTATCGGCAACCGCAGAAAACAGAATCAAGGGTATACATCAATATAAGAGGAAAGCATGGCGTACCAAATTCCATAAAGGCGTTATTGGATGACTCTCAATGAAAAAAAGACAAGCTCACTAAGCTTGCAACTCAAATTCAAAACGCTTACAAACTAAATTACAAAGGAGAGTAAATTTCAAATGTCGGAATGTTATGTTAACAAAGTTTACGTTTCAGGAGAAAATTTGAAAGACTTTGAAAATTTTGTGTCAACAGAAAATAAAGAGTTTTCATTTAACAAGGTGGTTCCGATGCCGCAAACCTTAAATTTCAATATCGGAATAATGGCCGGTTTAACTACGTCATTTTATATTTGGCGTCAAACCGGGGAGGGAAATCTTTATATCAAAGAAACACCCGACTTAACCAAATCACAAAAACAATTGCTTATCGGCAATAACAACAAATCTCTTTCATTTTCTAAAACCATAAAATGGGAAAAGACAAAGGAAGAAATCACAAATGCTCTAAATCGTCCGTGTATACAAACGCTTCAATACTCTGAAGAAAAAAGCGATACAATATCGTATATGTTTTCCGGCGGCGTTTGCGACGTTATGCCTAAAACAACAGCCGACTTTATTGCTTTCGGAGAGAAGATAGCTGAAAATGTAACACGATACGGAGCCTCTGATTGGCATGAATGGCGAGAGAATAATTGGGGTACGCCGTATGAATGTTATGATGTGGAAAAGATAAGAAAAGCCGACGATGAGCTTGTTTACAGCTTTTTCACGAATGACAGTATAGCTCGTAACATATTCTTTACTCTCGCAAAGGCCTTTCCAAATTCAAACATAGAATGGTTTTATGCTGATGAAGAAATCGGAACGAACTGCGGTGAATTGTATGCTCAAGACGGCATCATCACTGAAATCGACTGCGATGGCGATACCGAGTTTGCCCATACGTTATGGAATATTGAAGCTGTTGCAGCATAAGGAAGTAAGGATAAGAAAGGGAAAAATTTCAATGAATACGAATACAGATGAAAAGAAATTCATCGACAAGTACGGGTATGACGCACTGAAAATTATCGCTGCTTTTGAGGAAGCATTTGAGATTGACTATGAAAAGAGATATACGACTTGGTTCGGAGATTATAACATGTATGAAACCAGCACTGACGATTTGTCATATCAGAAATTGTGCAAACGTTTCTTTGCCGGTCTACAGTATCTCGGATGCGGTAAGAACAAGGAAGATGTCTCTGCAATATGTTTTCGTCGTCCCTCCGAAGAGCTTGTTAAAAAAATAAAAAACAATCGCTTTGCCGAAAAAATGAGGAAGACAACAAACGATAGACATTTAGAGAAAAAAGCAGTATAATGTTTGCGAGGTGGCAAAGATGATAGTTTATCACGGAAGCAATGTTCGTGTTGAAAGTCCTAAAATACTATCAAACGGATTTTATAAGGACTTTGGATATGGATTCTATTGCACCGAAATAAAGAGACAAGCTCAAAGATGGGCGCTTTCCAAAAGAGGCGACCATGTTGTAAGTGCGTATGAATATAACGAGCAACCGAAACTAAAAATCAAAAAATTCGATACTATGACCGATGAATGGTTGGATTTTATCGTTCGTTGCCGCAGGGGGCTTACTCACAACTACGATATTGTAGAAGGTCCTATGGCAGACGACACAATATGGGATTATATCGAAGATTTTGTGGACGGGAATATCACCAGAGAGGCGTTTTGGGAATTAGCTCGGTTCAGACATCCTACGCACCAAATTGTGTTTTGTACAGAAGAGGCTTTGCATACTATCTCGTTTGAAAGGAGCTTTACGGTAGAATGAAGAATGTGTTTTTCCCCGATGAAGAAGTCTCGGAAAACGACTTGTATTTTGTGTGCTTTATGATAGAGCGTGTGGCTCGTAAAATCCATCAAAGAAATGCATATGTCGTAAACACGTTCGGAGTTACCGAACTCAGAAAACTTTTGAGCGTCGCAAGCGTATTGCATTGCGAAAACCCTGATAAGGTTGCTGCAGATTGGATAAGGGATTATTCATTACGATATGGTAATTTCGATATAACGAATGTTAATCGCTCTTTAGTCATTTCAATTCCGAGTGAAACACAAATGGGTAAGGTTTATAAAAGACTGATACTCAATACACTCCAAAAAGGAGAAGATTACGCACAAGCTATTGTCCGCGTCTATAACAGTTCTGTTTGTGAGACAATCGACAACTACAATTCAAGTGCGTACTATGAGCCGTCGTATGTTATCACAAGAGCATACTATAACGGGTTCTAAAACTTCACAATTTATAATGAAACCTTAGAAAGTCAGCATCTTTTGATGTTGGCTTTCTTTTTTTGCGAAAAAGGGCAAATACACAAAAAAATATTTCATATATAGGTGAGGCAGATAAATTAAAAACAAACCAAAAGGAAGAGATGTTAAATTCATGGAAGAAAAAAGAAAATTTGTTGCATTGCTGATGAAAACAACCGGTGACAGAATCAAGTATATTGTTACTGTGCCTGACTTTCCCGGTATTGTCATATCCGGAAACAGAATAGACGCTTTGGTAGACAGAACTACTCGAAAAATTAGAGAAAGATTGCAAAAAGAAGAAAGTTCTATTGTCCCAACACCTATTTCTGATGTAAAATATAACGAGGAAACTCAGTGCCCGTTTTACTTGGATGTGGGGGTGTAGCTTATTGAAACGGCTGGACGTAGCTTCTGCCGCAACCGCATTGAAAGGACTGTATCCGGACTGTGCAAAAGAAGACGTAAAGAAATTTGCGGAAATACTGTCGGGTTGCGATGAGAAGACGGCAAACATAGTTGTGCGTAGTTGTAACAAGTACCGCAAACAAACAGAAAAGAGGAAAAGGAGGTATAAAAAGTGAGTGATAAGCTTAAAAATAGAAAAAAGAAAAAAGAAAAAAAGATTTTGTCTGTTGAGGAAAAGAGAAAACTGGCGATAAGGAAGTGCATAGGCCTCATTGTCGCGCTTGCCGTGGTGTCTGTTTTAATTGCTACTATCGAGGTGGCTATAATACCGACGGGTTCTATGGCGCCGACTATAAGTCCTCCGAGTATTGTAACCGGCATACGGACAAACGGTCATGAGATAAATAGATTTGACGTCGTTTGCATCAAGATGAGTGACTCACAGGCGTTGCAAACGTCCGTTAATCCCGAATTGCCCTTGTGTAAAAGAGTAATTGCTCTTGGCGGAGAAAAGGTTGAGATAAAGGATGGCAAAATATATATAAACGACAGTCCAACACCTCTTGATGAACCGTATCTTCCGGCAGACTATGTGCCTAACGGGAACTTTGGTCCTTTTTATGTACCTGAGGGTCAACTGTTCTTAATGGGTGACAACCGAGATAACTCGTATGATTCGCGGTATCTTGATGACCACTTCTTTAACCAGAAAGATGTTACGTCCGTAGTTTTCCTTGTTGCCGACAAAACCGGCATTGACAAAATTTAGGAAGGTGGTGATACCATGGCAAAGAAAAAGAACGGGACTGCATCTGCAGAAAACGATAATAATGCTAATCTTGACCTCGACCTCAATTTGCTTGCTATGGCAGAAAGCGTCGTTGATAACGAACCGGATTATAACATAGACAATATTCCGGAAGCTGAAAAGGAAAAGCTCAGGGATGATTATGTTGTGTCAGAGGAAGAAGTAAATGGATTTCTTTCCGGATTTGATATGAATGTGGGGGTTGACAAGAAATAAATACTATGGTATACTGTTGCCATAAGAAAAGTAAAATATAACAAAAAACACAAGCTGTTACCTTCACAGGTGGCAGCTTTTTTTGTTTTCGCGAAAAATTAAACAGGAGGTCTTTTTATGAAAAAGTGGGGAATTATCATTCTCATCGCCGTTGTGGCTTTGGCTTGCGGAATTACTGCTGCGGATTTGTGGGGCTACATAGTCAATCTCATCAATCTCGGCGTTGCATATTTCTTTGACTTGTGCCGTTCCATTATCGACACCTTGTCGGGAAAAGTTGTTGAAACTACCGCTGCAGCGATTACCGGCGTAATAGGCTAACGCAAGAAAAGCAGGCTTAATCGGTCTGCTTTTCTTTTTTTGCGAAAAGGGCAAATTTCCTATATTTCCTTTCATATATTGGTATGTAAAAATATGAAAGGACATTTGTTTATGGCAAATCAAAAACAAACACACATGTCGGTCGAAGAGTATAAGGCATATCTCGAACGGCAAAATTCAAAATCGACAAACAAATATAAAAACACAACTCTTTGGTATGACGGACTTTATTTTCAGTCACAAAAAGAGCTGGATGACTATTTGGACCAAAAGCGTTTGCTTATGGCAGGAGAAATCGCCGGATTTTTGTGGCAAGGCGTGTTGGTACTGGTTGAGGGCGGAGATAGCAAAAAAGAACCTGCAGTTACGTATCGACCGGATATTGTCGTATTTCATAACGACGGAACTTATGAAATCAGAGAAGACAAAGGGAAGAAAACGCCCGCTTACAAAATAAAAGAGACAATAATACGTCAGAAGTTTCCTAATATTGCGTTTAAGGAGGTGTAAAAATGGGAAACACAAACACTAAAAAAATTAAAATACCGACCTATGAAGTTATAAAACCGTCTATCGTCAAAACGTCTGTCGTCGGTTGGCATTACGAAACAGATGTTGTTGAAGAAACAGATTGTTGTTGTGCTGTCGGAATTAAAATAGTCTATCTTAACCTTAATCTTTTCGTGCAGGACGAACATCCCGCATGGAATTTCAGTGTTACGGTAGGCGGACACACGCTTGCTTGCATCATCTTGACCGCCGAAGACCCGGAACTGTCATACAGAAAGGGCCTCAAGTGGCTTTTAATGACGTTTGAACGCCTTGGCAAAGATTTAAGCCGAGTTCACGAAAAGCTTCAAATTGCGTGTTAGGAGGCGGTCTGTGTGGGTAAAATATTGGTAATAGCAGAGAAACCGAAAACTGCTAAGTTGTTGCGAGAAGGGCTGTCTCCAAGCCAACCCAATATCAGTTTTGTGCGTTGCGGTACAACGGCTATCGGAGCCGCTCAAGTCGGATATTACGAGAATGACAACGTAATAATAGCGTATACAAGAGGACACCTGATGTCGTTGTATGATGTAGAAGATTACGTTTACGGTGAAAACGCTAAACTGTCTAAAGAACAAAAATCGTGGAGCAATACGTCTTTACCGTTTGTTCCGGACAAGTTCAAAAGAAAACTAACATCAAAGAATGATAAGAGCGGGTTTTGCGAAAAGCAGTTCAAGGTTATTAAGAAACTGGTGAACCGTGATGATGTGGATTTCATTGTTCATTACGGAGACCCTGATAATGAAGGCGAGCTTCTTGTGCGGGAAGTGTTGGAAGAAGCAAACTGCACAAAGCCCGTGAAAAGACTGTTTACGAATAGTCTTGTGCCGTCCGTCATAGCATCTGCTTTTTATACGAATTTAAAAGACGACAGAGATTATTTCTATATGTATCAGGAGGCATTGGCAAGACAACAGACGGACTGGCTTCTCGGTATAAATCTTACAAGATACATAACAATGAAGGCTGACACGGGAACATTATGGCGCGTCGGTCGAGTTATTGTGCCTATAGTTAAATATGTGTATGACAGAAACGAAGCTATAGAGAACTTTTCGCCTACTAAAACAATAGGCATTAACGCTATTGTGTCCGACGGCGATTTTTCAAGAACAATTTCTTCGAGCATACCTAAAATATCATTTCCCGAAACGGAAAAAGAAGAGTGTGAAAAGCTGAAAAGCAAGCTTGAAAAACAGCCTATGACCATTGAGAATATTGAAAAAGCTAAATTTAAAATAAAACCGAAAAAGTTTATGAGTCAAACTGACTTTAGGTGTGAAATGAACAAAATTTACGGCTATTCGATTGACGAAAGCACTGTAGTTGCGCAAACACTTTACGAGGCCGGCTTTATCACGTATCCGAGAACCGACACACAATACCTCAGCACTAAAGAAAAGGATAATGTTAAAGATATAATCAACCTCGTCAGTGCTGCTTATAATATAAATCTCAACTTCAAAGATACGAAAACTATCTTTGATGACGATAAAGTGTCAAAGGAAGGACACACGGCCTTGACGCTGACTATTAAGCTTCCGACCAAAGATGACCTTGATGATTTAGGCCAAGCTTGTAAAGATGGATATAAGTTGATTCTTTCCAGATTTATTTCAAACTTCTACACGCAGCCTGTTGTGGAAGAAACTACCGTCACACTTAAATGTGGCGAATATATGTTTAAACTCACCGGAAATGAAGTTGTTGACTATGGTTTTTTGCCTTACGAAAAGAGAAATATCCTTGAAAAATTACCCGAATTTGTTATCGGACAGGTGCTTGATACGGAGTTTAAAGTCGTAGAGCGAGAAACAAAACCGCCAAAACCTGTTAGCCTTACAGAATTGTTGCATTATCTTTCCAACCCATATGAAAAAGAACTGAAGAAAGCAAATCCGAATGACGATGCGGTTTATTACAAGCTTTTAAAAGAAGGAGTGTCGATAGGAACACAAGCAACTATAAACACAATACTTAACAATGCCATTCAGGATAAGTATATTATCTCGTCCAAGAAGAGCTTTATGATAGGAGAACGTGGCAAAACTCTTATCAAGTTGCTTGATTCGCTTCAAATTAACCTATATAAAGAGCGCAATATTCAAATGAACAAGGACATAATTGCTGTCGGAAATAAATCTTTAACGCTTGAGCAAAATGTTGAGAACGTAAAAAACGAGCTTGAAAATATAATAGCAAATAACGCTCATGTTACTTTGCATGTTGACGACAGCAACCAAATTGCCGTATGTCCGTTGTGCGGCGGAAAAGTTAAGTATAATCCAAAAAGCAAAATCTACTACTGTGAAAACCGAAAACCAAACGGACAAGGCGACTGGGGATGCAAATTCCGCTTCGGCGAAGATGATAAGTTTTTATCGAAGTGGGGTGTTAAAGTTACTAAAAGCGTTGTGTCTGCTTTCGCAAGAAACGGATTTATAACCTTTGCAAGCAAGAAAAAAGATAAGAATGGCAAATGGAGGCCTTGCCGAATAAAAATATCTGTAACATATCCGGAAGACAGCCAATTTCCCAAATACACTGTTGAAAAAATATCTGAGGTTCAATCTCGAACCCAAAAGAGTGAGGAAACAAAATAGTTTCCTGTAAACCCAATAAGGGCAAAAATCACAGTTTTTTTCTCATATATAAATGCAAATAAAAATGAAAGAAAAGAGAAAAATTGTGAGAAAAAAGTTAAACCTTAAAAGACGCCAAAAATCGGGCGATAACAAAAAGAATAAATTTGTAAATGCCGCAGCAATTTTTATTGTACTCGCGGCATTGTGCTCAGTTGTAAGTTTCAGTGCTTCGGATAACTTTCAACGGGTTCGCAACAATAATGTGTCGCCCGGTACGGACAACACGTCTTATGCAACCGAAGAAGGCATAACAGCCTTAGATGCCGAAACAATAACCGAAATCGAAGTGTCTGAAAGCAAAACAACAGCAGTTGCTACAACCGCAAAGGAATTAAGGACAGCCTCAGATGATGTCATAGTTAAAACTCCTAAGTCAAAACCGCAAACAACCGCTGCAACCAAACAGCCAAAGGCAACAGGACTGAGAGAAAAACAAATAAGAAACATCTATGTAACAGCGTCCGGTAGCAAGATGAGCAATGAAAAAGTGTCGTATCTTATGTCAATCATCGAAGGCTTGCCAAATAATTTCTTTACGTGGAATGTTAAGTATATCAAAGTAGTAGACTCTATCCCCGGATACGGGAAAAACTGCAGAGGAATGTCGGTGTACGCCGAGAACACTATTTATATTAACTCAAACATCTCATCAAATTCGATGCTTCGTTCTTCTGTATATCACGAATTCGGACATTATGCCGATGCATCAAGTACGGGATTTACACTCAGAGACTGCTACACGCGCCACGATGAGTGGCGAAATGTAAGCAGCACGGAAATGAGCCGGTTATACAGTTATTATCCCGGAATGTCAAGTTTGAGTGACGACAACAAAAACATGGAAGCTTTTGCAATGGTTTTTGATGCGTACTACACCGGTTGTATTACCGGAGAAAAAGTTGATATTAAGAGCTTATGCCCGGAGATGTACAATACCGTGAGCAATTTCTGCAATTAACTTGAGGGAGGTGACAGCACTTGATGAAAAATCTTGATAAAAAATCAATAATACTGCTTGCAACATTGCTTGCCGTTGCTGTCATAATTATAGTTTTCAGCCAAAACATATTAGACAAAACCGGCGGAGACAAATTCGGTTCTTCTTATACCGTATCAGAAACAACAGAGACAACAGAGACAACAGAGACAACCGTTGTCGAAACATCGGAAACGACAACCGTTGAAACAACAGAAGAAACCCCCGAAGAGCCTTTGTCGGAAGCAACAGCTGTGGAAACAACAGTTGTCGAAACATCGGAAGAACCGAGAGAACTTGAGACATATGCTGCAACCGAAGCTATAAAACCAACTGTTTATGGTTCTTTTGAACTTGACAATGCCTATCTGTCTATTTCCGAAGACAACAAATACTTGCTAACAAACAAAGCCGGAGACGCAGCGTTTTCAGGCAATATAAGAGATGTAAAAACCGGAGATGATATACCGGTAAGTAACCGTCGGTTAAAGAAGATAGGAATAGACCCAAAACAGGTCGATAAAAACAGAATGATTTACGTTCAATTACAATACGACAAACACGTGTTTGTTAAAGACGGGCAAACGGTAACTTGTTACTTTAACTCTAACATTCATGCAAAAAAAGACTCGTTTAACGTTATTATATTGTATGACGATAACAATGTTCCTTGTGTGTATGATGTTAACGGAGACGTGAGCAAACTCGACTTTAATAATTATTACTTCTAAACGGAGGTGCTATCTTGAAACAGAAAAGTAAAAAACAAAGCTTAAACAACGGTCCAAACAACAACCACAAAAACGGAAAACAACCTGTTCTGGTTTGTGTACTTACAGCTGTAATAGGAGTCACGGCGATATTGGGACTTGTGTTTAGTGATAAGTTTGAAGACCCTGATTATAAGACACAATATCAGACATCGGAGTCGGATGTCAGTATGCCTACGGCTAAAGCAGGGGAGACCGAGGTGTCTACCGATGCCTATGGTAATGAGTTTGTGGTTAACCAAGACGGCTTATATAAAAGGTCGGATGTCGGTGCAGGCTTTGAAAAGGTTTCTCAACAAAAAATTGTTCCTCTGGTCGGCACATGGGTAAGTGATGACACGGGAATTGTTTATAAATTCGGAAACGACGAAACATTCAGTATTTATGTTCCTTATGAAAACGATGCCGGTAAATACGATTTTATGGAGTATTCCGGCAAGGTGAATATTAGAGAAAAATATACCGATTCGTTTTTGAAGTTCAAATTCAATGATATGAACGCTTTGTTTAAGTATATGGGCATTGACGGCAATTCTTTTGTAAAAGAGAACTTATACTATATAGAATTAAAATACGATAAGATTGTTAATTCTGCAACCGGACAGGAAATACCGTTTGACGCTTCAAACTCTTCCGAGGAAGAAGCGGATGGAGCGACATTTGACGGGCTTATGTATACGTTCTGGGTACAAGATTCAAATTCATACAAGATGAAGGTTGCTTCAGCGACGGGAGATAATGTTCAAACGTTTGTAAGAAAGTAATAGAAAGAAAAGAGGGATTTATTTTGGATTTGCTTATTAAAAAATTAAAATCAAGCTTGATGTATTTTGGGATTGCGCTTGCACTCGCCGTAATATTGCCGATAGTGCTGAAAAATGCTTTCGCTTGTTCTGTCGGCATAGCAGCTATGTTGCTATTCGGTTATCAGTCAATAATGTTTTACAAAGCAATCAAAAACAACGATTGCATATGTATTAAGACTGAGTGCGTTAAAACATCTTTTAATGACCTTGGGGCTGCTACTTACGCGCGCAAATGTGTTTTTAAACCGCTTGACGGGGAGATTGTCAGCGGAGAAATAACGCTTCAAATAGCGAACGACGGTAACAAAAGAAACGGAACAAAAGTATATTCCGGAGGAAAATATGAACTTGTGTTTAAAAAAGCCGCCTTTAACAATAATGCTCCTGACGATATGTCAGGCTTTAGCAATGCTACGCTGATTACATATGGCCCGCTTTCTTTCGACTCTCCCGACGAAAAGAAACAAGAACACAAGGAAAACCAAGAAATTACTTGACAAGAAGTAAATACTATGGTATCATTATGACATAATAAATACATAAAATAAGAATTATATTGCTGTTATCTTTCGTGTTGGTGAATGATAGCAGCTTTTTTATGTTTTATTAAAATATTTGAAAGGAGATTTGTTTTTTATGAACAATCTTAATTTTGTAAGTCTTATAGGCAGACTCACACAGAACAACGAGCTTAGAACTAACACAAACGGAAAAAGTTTTCTTTCCAACAGCATCGCTGTTCAAAGAAGTTTCAAAAATGCAAACGGTGACTACGACACTGATTTCATCAATGTTGCATTTTCCGGTAAAACAGCCGAGTTTGTAAACGAACATTTCCATAAAGGAGATGTGATTTCCGTTATCGGCAATATTTCGGTTACAACAAAAGAAACCGAAAACGGTAAGAGAACCTTTACAAATGTAAATGTTGATAATGTCGCTTTTGTACCGGGTGCCGTAAAAAGAACTGAACAGACTGCTGCGACTCCTGCTGCAACTACAGCTCCTGCCGGTGACAAAGGCTTTACGCCGCTTCCGGTTACAGGTTCAATGGCGGACCTTGATGATGACACTCTTCCGTTCTAAGAGTTTGAGGCTTGAGAGTTGTGCGAATCGTTGGTACTGAGATTACACATCAAACACATAATCAAGCTGTAAAACACAGAACAGCCATGTAACGAAAACTTAGAAAGTCAACATCAATTAGGTGTTGGCTTTCTTTATTTTTCACACATTTTCTTGACAATAGATGTGTTTGGTGATATAATTAAAACATAATATAAACATAAAAAATAACTTATATCTGCTATCCGTCTTGGGTGGCAGATTTTTTTGTTTATAAGTCAAAAAATAGAGCCGTACCATTGCACTTTCGCAATGTTGCGGCTCTTTTTTTCTAAAAAACATAAAAACAAAAGGAGTCTATTATTATGAACACAAAGTTTAAGGACAATATGAATGCCAGATACTCTTCGTTGGAATATCCTGATAGTACGTTGTCTCGTATAGGCATAAACGAATCTCTTCTATCGGTGTTCGAAAACGAAAGCACAGGGTATTATCTGAGTGCTTTAGGAGGAAAAATACCGAACTATATTCACGCCGCAATGGTTAAACTTATGTCTTATGGCTTTTTCCAAGTTGACGTTGCAAGCAATGCTCCATCGACAGTGGAAACTACCGTTGTTGAATATACGTCTGATGTTGAGGGTGACAATTCGGCTATTGTAATCTACAAAGATAGTACATCGGGTAACCTTGTACGGATTTGTTCATACAAGGGTGGTAACGCATTACCGGAGAATAGTCTTGAGTGGCTTGCTTCGCTAATAGTCGGTGTTATAATAGCCGACAACAAAATGGCATTGCTTACCGATTTTATTACAGCAGCAAAAAATGAAGTTGAACAGACCGCTACTAATAATGATAGTGTCACTAAGGCGTATTTTAGGTTGGTTGAGACGTTTTTTGAGAAAATTATGGATGTAGATGAAAATGTTATGTTCGCATCTTCACTTTCCGATTCATATGACTTAAAGACGATTACCAAAGAGTATGCTCAAAACACCACGGATTTTGATGACTGTAAGGCAATTCTTTCAATGCAAAGCTATTTCTTGCAAGAGCCGGACGCGCAATACTTTACCTTTATCCGTCCGAAAACGGATGTAGAAATAAAAGCGAAAATTGCGAAAAAAATGGACGAGAACGATTTCTCGATAACCGGTTCCCGTAAGTTTGATGAAACAGAGCAGGAAATGATGGCAAATACTGCGTTAAGGATGGTTAATTACATTCCTACACAGATAGCCGTCGATATGGTAGCAGCGTTTTACGCGACCAATAAATGTAGCTTCGGTTCTCCGCTCAGAGCAGCAATGCTCTACGGCCCGTCAGGTACAGGTAAGACAGAAATGGTACAGTATTTGGGATATAAGCTTGGGCTTCCCGTTACAACATTCTCGTGTTCCGCAAACACCGATGAATATGATTTGCTCGGCAAACCTATATCTCTCGGCGTAACAGGTGAGGGAGACGGCAAGATTGTATATACCGAAACAGAACTCACCAAAGCCATTAAGAATGGTTGGGTGATTGAAATTCAGGAGGCTTCCGTTGTTAAAGAAACAGCGGTACACCAGATTTTCAACTCTTTATTCGACGGAACAGAGCTTGTTCAGCTGCCCGACGGCAGTATGATAACACCGCATCCGAACTTTATTGCAGTGTTTACTACGAACGTCAGCTATGAGGGTTGTAATGCGATGAATCAGTCGCTTATTTCACGTAATCAGTTTGTTGCGGAAATTCAGTTGCCTTCGAAGGAGGAAACAATAAGCCGACTTAAAACGCAATTAAATTGGCCTGAAAGTAAATCAACAGAGGCTATTGATTTGGCTGTTCAATGCATGCAAAAAATCAACGAGTTTCTTCAGGAGGAAAACCTTGAGGACGGCTCATGTGATTTCAGATGTATAAAGGACTGGCTTCAAATGTATCTCGCTTATAACGAGGTTGGCATTAAAAAGTCGCTGTTAGACCTTGCCGACTATTGTATTATTCCAAAGGCGACTTTGGATTCCGAATATCATCACGACATTCGAGCGATATGTTCGGCTATTATTCCTGCGGCATAAGAAAGAGAAGAGGTTCGCCTCTTTTCTTCTCTTTGTGCGCAGATAAGGAGAATTTTTTATGAGTATAAAAAAGCGTAATAAAGACAGAGAGGCAGTTATTAAGCGTATTCTCAAAGAAAACAAAGACAAACTGCCTGCCGAGAAGATATTATTGTCGGCGGAAAACATACGTAGGGGACAAAATGTTATCAATGCTATTACAGGACGTTATGGACCTGAAAAAGCAATATACGCCCCAACAAACATCGGAGACGACATTGCTTATACCAATGGCAGAAAAATTGTCGTCAATCTCAGTCACGACTTTATCGCGAATGAAAAAACGTTGAATGATAAAAGAATGATTGAACAAGGCTTGTATTCTCACGAGTGCGGCCACGTTTTGTTTACAGACTTTGATACGTTGAAGACTATTTTTGAGAGTTGGAGAAACGCTCAAAGCATAAGATTTAATTGCCGGAGCTATCCCTACTTCGAGCAAAAAGCGTTTGATGATATTAACCGCATATACAAAGATTACCCCGATATAATTGAGGCTGTCATTATGTGCGTAAGCAATATCTTTGAAGACGCTTACATCGAAGATAAACTGAAAAAAATATATAAGGGCAGCGTTAAAATATCAATCGACTATGCAAAAAGCAAGCTTCAGAAACAGCTCGTAGCCGCTGTACGCGACGGCAACGACAACTGGAGAAACTTATGCTTGATGGTCGCTCGCGATTGTATGACGGAAGGTATATATTCCAAACACCCTGTATATTCAAAAATAAAACGTCTTAACGACGCTAATCTCAATGGCTTTTGTTCTTACACTGACCGCTTCGGCAGAAGCTTATCGGCAGTTTTCCTTCTTTGGGAAAGCGACATTAAGAATGAAGTTGAGCAGGCTATTAAGCAGCATAAAGTTGAAGAGAAAATTCGTGAGATGACTAAGGATGAACTTGAAAAGCTTAAAGGGCAGGAGCAACATAATGGTATGGCTTCAAGCCAGACTGTTCCACCTAATTCTTTTAATTCCGATTCGTCCTCAAAATCGTCATCAAATTCCAATCAGGCAAATGAATCTGATGATAATTCAGATGTCAAAAAAGATTTGACGTCCGCCGACGGTAACAAATCGGATGAGAATAAAGACGGTTCTGACGGTGCTGATAATTCTAAAGGGACCGACAACCAAACTAATGAAACCGGTAAAACAGGTGAAACAGAGAGAAGTAACAAGTCTGACAAAGGAAATAAGAAAAACGACAGTACGAACGGTAAGAAGGATTATCAGCAAAGAAGCTTGTTTGATGACCTCTTCGATTTTGACGGTTCTTCCGATTCGGATGACAACGGCCAGAAGTCGAATAATACCGACAATACCGGTAATGTCGAATTAAAGGTTATTGACAATGGAAAAGACTATAACGCAGAAATAGGCAACGGAGAAATCAGACAAATCGACGAAGACGAATACTTTAACAACCTTAATTCCGTATCTGATGCCATATTTGACAACGAGAAAACAAACGTTGGTGATGTTTTTTCAGACGAGGCGGGACTTATATCGCAGGCTCTTAATGAGATTGTGAGCAATACTCCCGACTATGCCGAAAAAATCGCCGATTCTGTTGAACTTCGAGAAATCAGAAATACTGATTTTCACAAATATGTGGACGCGAATGTGTATCATATACGATGCGGTAATCGTGATACTTACAACGACATTGTTGCAAAGGAAAATGTCTTGAGAATATCAAAAAATCTTCAACGTAAGGTCAAAAAGGATTTGTTTGAGCGGAGAAAAGGTTCTGTTAAACATAATCTTTATTCCGGCAAGAACATTGATTTAAGAGCTATTTGTAATGGCAGCAATAAAGTGTTTATGCAAAACAAACTTCCTAACAACAAGCCGCTTTTGGCTGCGTCCGTTCTTATAGACCAATCAGGGTCTATGTGCGGGACAAAAATATATAAAGCAACAGTGGCTGCTATGATGCTTGAGGATTTTTGCCGTAACCTTAATATCCCTTGTTCTGTTACAGGACACTGCACAAGTGCCAGCACAGTTAATATATATGACTATATCGACTTTGGCGAAAGAAATCCGAATGCCAAAGAACGTTTAGCAGCCATTTCCTGCGGAGGATGTAACAGAGACGGATACGCTATTCGCTATGTAGCTAATAAACTCGCAAAAAGGTCAGAAGAAACCAAACTTCTTTTTATTGTGTCGGACGGATTGCCTAACCATAGCAATTACGGCACGCACGAGCTTATAGCTGACCTCGCTGATATGAACAAAAGAAACCGTAACAAGGGCATTATTATTGTTCCTATCTGTATAGAGAAAAGCTGCCTTAAAGAATTGTCGTTTATTTATGGCTCTTCGTTGGTTGACGCTACTGATTTACAGAAGTTCCCGGTAAAATTAAATACTATTCTCGCAAGAGAACTAAAGAAAAAACTTGTTTAAAGGAGAATCGCAATGAGTGATGTAATGTACACAGACAAGTGCTTTGCTAAACTTATGCTTAACAATAAAATAATAAGAGCAAACGACAAATTACATCCTGCCAGCTTAAAAAACTGGCGTAGGATATTTGCCGGTACAGATGAAACTTATACCGCTGCAGACGGGACGTCAAGAAAACTGACATCCCTTATCGGTATAGAGATAATCGACTATAACAAAAATAAAACTTCGGGAGAAAAAACCGGTAACTCACTTGAATATAATCTGTCCGTTGACAACATTAAAACAATTTCAAAAAACATTGAGAGAGGTCTTAAATTCGAAGGAGTTTTGTTCAGCAATATAAAAACTCATTCGTTTGTCAAACGACAGGATGGGAAAGGAGAGGTTGTTTCTTTCGAAATAAAGAGAGAAAGCATAATGTCTAATGGCGTTAAATCTAAGTATCCATATTCTATTACCATTAAGAAAGGTTGGGCTTTTCTTATGGAAGAGGGTGTGGGATATAACGGTAAATCATATGAACAGGATTGCTACCTTACCGTGCGTCTGTCATATGCAGATATTACAGCCTTCTTTGACAAAGTTATGGATGGAATAGAAATATTTAAAATCGTCGAAGGTTCTAATCTCAGACGTAAAGGTGTGCAATATGAACTGCACGAAAACGATTTGAGAGCGGGATGAGTTCGATAACGTATAAAACTTTGGAAAGTCAACATCGTTCGGTGTTGGCTTTCTTTTTCTGCGCATCTTCTTGACAAAAAGCAAATGCTATGGTATGATAAAACCATATTATAAATAATCATAAAATAATCTATATCTGCTATCCGTTTTCGGTTAGCGGATTTTTTGTTTTATGAAAACAAAGAGTCATATCTTCGCTTTTGGCGAGGTTATGGCTCTTTTTGCGTTTTGAAAGGAGATTTCACAATGGAAAAGAAGAATCTGTTTATCGACATGGACGGTGTACTTGCAGAGTGGCGTGAGGACCAAACAGCCAAAGACACATACCGAAAGGGCTATTTCGAAAACCTGCGTCCGTACAGCAATGTTGTTGGCGCCGTAAGACAAATCATATCTTTGTATCCGGACATTTCTGTCTATATTCTGTCTGCGGTTTACCCGGACAACAACCATGCGATTTCGGAGAAAAGATGTTGGCTGAAGAAATATTTGCCGGAAATTGCGGACGAAAACATATTTTTTGTTGACTGCGGCTGCAGAAAATCCGCTATTTGCCCCGGTATGTCGTTCGACGACGTGCTTTTGGACGATTACAATGCAAATCTTGACGACTGGAAGCAGCACGGCGGCACGGCTGTCAAGGTATACAACGAAGTTAATTCTCCTGTGAGCACCTTGTACCAAGTGATTAACAAGAACGACCATCCGGACGCTATAGTGGTTGACATTCTCCACGCTATCGGCTATTCACTGTTCGCCTCGGAGAAAACGGTCATTCCCGCGTAAATGTGTGTTATTTATAAACAGTAAGACAAAATTTAGCCTTGCTCATATGTTCATGTATGAGTGAGGCTTTTGTTGTTTCTGAAAGATTTACCCGCGAAAGGGCAAATTTACAGAAAAAAATTTCATATATAAGTGAGCAATAGATAAGCTCGAATATTTCAGAAGGGAGGACAAAAGTATGTCTACAAAATCAGTAGCACCTACAAAAAGGAGCTTTAACAAAAGCATCTGTGTAGACGGTGTTGAATATCCCATCGGAGTTACCGTTTCACTTATTAAAGACAGAGGTAATCTCAAGGGCGTGGTAGGACTTAGCTATTTCGGCTTTTTCCTTAACGATATTCGCATTAAAGAAGACTGGCAGGGTAATACGTTGGTTGTATTCCCGTCAAGAGAATTTACAGTCAAGGCTACACAGAAAGTCAGAAGCGCAAACGTGTATATCCCGACAAACAAGTTTAAAGCACCCGTAAATCAGGTGATTGTAGCTTGCTATCAAGAACTGCTTGCCGATGTAGGCCCGATGACGGAAATACTTGAAGGCGATTCGGTGGCAGAAGCCAAAGCAGCATAAGCTAAGCATAAGGCAAGAGCCGTCCGTAAAGGACGGCTCTTCAAGACTAATACTAACAGAGAAGAAAGGATGGTTCTTGTCATGAGCCAAAAGAAACAAGATTTGCAAAACAGAGTCAAACTGGAAAGATTCTTACTATACAACAAAATTACGGGCGACCCGATAGCCCTTGCGGGAGTCGAAGAGTTCGTAGAAACAAAAGGCAGGAAAACAAAACGAACATTCGGTGCGGATGTTAGGCTTATCCCTAAAGTCATTTCGGTTAACGCAATCGTCTCTTTACAGAAGACCGTGGACGGTGTTGTTCCGAAGAATATCAATTGGGGTATAGGCGACACCGAACTCTTGCCGTCTATCTTCAGCGAATATGAGGACATACCTTTTGTAAAAGCAATTTCCCATGCCAGCTCTGACGGCGCGGCTTGTGGGTTGATTAAGTCTGCGCTCATCGAATATGGTTCGTTTTTCACCGTGGACGAGAACGGCTTTTGCGGCGGTGCAGACAACGAAGAAGGCCTTGATGCCTTGTTCGACAGGTATCTGGCGTCGTTCGGTCTCAGAGAAGAAGACAAGCTCGGAGCTGTCAAAGAAACTGTAACCGGAAGAGGAAAGAACGAAACAATAGTTCGTGTAAATCTTGTAGAAAGCGGAGGTGAATGGATTTATGTTGAGTAAAATTAAATACAAAAAGGAAAACATTGAAAACCCGAACGAGGGCAAAAGAAATGCCAATCTTGATAAAGTTCTGATTTACAGAGCTGCGATTAAACAAGTCGCAAATGACGTCAAGAAAAGCAGGGGCGACCGTCGTGATGACTGGGTGTTTTACATAGTAGCCCTTCTTTCCCTTGTTATAGAAGACATTGAGGGTGATGTCTTGATGGACCCGGAGGGCTTCCACCAGCATTTTTACGCTTCAACGAAAAGACTCCGTGAGTTTTTCGGTGTCGAAGGATTTGTACAGGTGACAAGAATCATCAAAGAACTTGAAAAGGCGGGCTTTATCAAGTATCGCCTTGAAGGCACTTGCCTCAACAGAGGCGGAATAAGGTTCAATGTACAGATGTTAAAGTACACTGAATTTCTTTTTACAAATTCGGAAGGTTCCGGATGTGACCGCGATGCAAGAATATACAACGCGGTAAATTCACGGGGCTTTTTATATGTTCCGCTTAGAAGAATTATCAATGATGTAATGAAAGCTTTCCCGAATTACGCACCCGGAAATAAAGACATTCTTGTTCACATTTTTAACAACGTTGTGTTCAAAGACGAAGAGTGCATGAATTATGATGCTTTTAAACATCATTTGGCTCAATTCGGACAGACGTATATTGCTGCTGACGGAGATACTGTCTCTGAAGCAAACTATGTTGTTCGCATTGGGGAATGGGCGGAACATCTGAATCTGTCCTATTCGGAACTTAACGAAACATTAGATTATCTCCAAAGATTAGGCTACATAAAGAGACGTTTTGTCCGGAATAGGGGAACAGCTATTATCTTCTCCGCGCTGGATTCCGACAAGGACGATGAGGATTATGATGCCACTATAAACCGTATTTTTAAATTCATAGAACTCAACTCTTACAAGTATAAAATGAAACGCGCCGAGAAACGTTTCACAAAATATAATTATGTCAATAAACGAACTAAGGGCCATATTAAGGTTTACTTTGCAAAAAAGAAAGCGGACGTTTTTGCGCGTCTTGACGAGATTTGCAATCGCCTTGCTCAAAACATACCTCTTCCGTTCGACGAGCCATGTATGACAAATTCAAATACCGTACTCGCAACGGCAGCAGGACCGGATATAACTCCGCCGCTTTCTCCGAATGTAACTTTAATACCGGAGGCAACTTATGACCCGGAGAAGGATGAGGAATTGAAAGAGAAGATGGAACGGGATAAGAGAGTTTGACTTCGGTGATGAGAACCCACTGTTTTAAACGAACTCGTTCCCGATAAATTCTAAATCAAAATCGTAAAAACAATATTTTGAAAAAAGACTGCTTCAGGCGGTCTTGTTTTGCTGTTTTAATATAACCGTTTTTGCTTTGCTGTCGGTCGGCTTTGCAAGACGGCTCTTTTTTTGTCGTTTTTTCGCTGAAAGAGCATCATCTTCTCCGAAAGCCGTTATTTTCAATAAAGAAACGATTTTTCTCAACAAAGTAACGGCTTTTCTCAATAATGCAAGTGTTTTCCTCGACACGGTTTTATTTCTGCATATATAATATATAATATAATATAATATATCTGTATTGGATTTACATAGTAATGTTCTTATTCAGTAATGGCTTTAAGCCACACTTGTAAGTAGTAGAAACAAAACAGAAAAGAAGAGAAAATGCAAAGCGGCATCTTCTCATCTGTCTATAGGTGCTTACGCTCCACACGACTAAAGCAGATGGCTTTAGTCTTTATGTCAGGAAAAATTGCAAAAGTTTTGAAAAAGCTCTTGACAAACGAGAAATACTATGGTATTATATTGGCACGATAAAGTTCTTATGCTTTGTTGTTTACGACATTTGATTCTACTTTTCTTGACATCGTTTGCGATTTATTTATCGCGGTTCTGTAAATCAGAACTTTATCAAGATTGGCATTTCTTTTACCCTCGTTTGGGTTTTCAATGTTTTGTTTTATGTGTTTGACTAATCACATTTCTGCGAATCAAAACTTTATCAAGATTGGTGTTTCAAAACAAACCCCTTGTCATAACGATGACAAAGGGGTTTTCTTTTTACAATATTTTTAAAAATGACGACCGTAAAAGTGATGTATGCAAGCAGGTATCACTTTTGTTGTCGCTACGGTTCTTCTCCTGTAAGCCGAAAGCACTAAAACTGCCGAAGAAGCAAACAAAACGAGTTGTGTTTGCTTTTAGCTTCTCTTTTACATCCTCAGACATATACCGGTATACATTGTCCGTTATCGTAATTTGGTACATCGCTTTTCCCGTGAGAGGACTTGATAAGACAAGTTCTCTGCCGCTCTCGTCTTCTGTGCGGCTCACAGAGACATCTACGCTTCCGTAATACATAATCAGGTTGCCGGATTCAGAACGCTTTAGAGGGAGCGTGGCGAGCTTCAGCGGCAACCGTTTAAACTCGCTTACGCGGGATTTGGTTTTGGTTCCGCAATATACACTTATAAACTCGTCAATAGCTCGTTCTATGAAAGCTACGTTTCCGCGTTTTAGGTTGCTTTTCAGTTCCGCTTGAGTATATTCTTCTTTCTTCACATAACAACCGTCTTTGTGAATAGCTGTTTCGGGCATTGAGAAGTGCGGATACTTCAATTCGTTAACATATTTGCATTTTGCTATTTTGCAAAACGGGCAAACCAGAAAGCTCAAGAATTGTTCTTCGTCTTTGCTTCGCAAGTTCCGCAAAACTTCCTTGATTTCTTCTGATGAATAGTTCCTGTTGTCTACAAGACTGTATGCTGTTTCTATTTCCACACTCAAGGTTCCTTTCTCTTTTCTTGTATCCAATTATATTGTTTTCCTGTTCTTTTGCAAGAATTTTTGAAAAAAAGCTGACATAGACACGTGAAAAAAATCGTGAAAAAAAGATGACATTGACTCCAATATAAAGCTGCGATATAATAATTATAGTGATAAGTGCGAGAAAAAAACAAACATAAAAAGCTTTTACAGCTTTTATTTTTTTTACTTGACAAACAAAAAATACTATGGTATGATTTTGATATAAGATAATTATATTAAAAAATAAAATTGCTTGAAGTGTTCACACTAATACAGTCTCCTTTCTAAGAAACACATAAATGCTGATATTCAATTATTTGAATATCGGCATTTTTTTATTGTTTGCGTGAACTTAGAAAGGAGAGCAATAAGTCGGTATATCGACAATCTAAAACAGCCAAGTGTTCATTCTCCTTTCATAGCGAAATGCCGACACTCGTGCTTCACAAATAAGTGCGGGTGTCAGTATTTTCGTTCACTTTAGGATAGAAAAAGTTGTCTGAAGGGCAAATTTCTTCAATTTTCTGTCATATATAGGAGAAAGAAAAAAACATATTATCTAACACATTTACAAGGAAGGGGGGATTTGATGTACCTGAGAAAAAGAAAAAGCATCAAGATAATAAACACACTACTCGTGATTGCACTTTTAAGTGTTGTTTTGACGGTATCTGTGTATGCTGCAGATGTCAGCGTTTCATATAGCGGAAGTAATGATATATCAATGAGCAGTATCCTTCATTCGGATGTTGTTAAAACTATAAAAAATATATTAGTCACTCTGGTAAATCCAATCGCCTCTGTTTCTATGGGAGCGTCGCTTATCGGTTTAACGCTTTCTTCGTCTCAGAAACAGTCGGAGAGATTACTTAGAGCTGTTAAAGCTATTGTGTGGGCTTTTGCTCTTGCTAATTTAATAGGGCTTATTTTTACTGCCGCAGGCAATATTGTAGGCAGTAACACTTATACGTTCAGCTAATTCCTAATTCGGTTACTACACATTTTACCATGTGTGTTTCATAGACCAAAAAAATTAAGAAAGGAGGAATTCTTGTGAACAAGACTTTAACTTTACAGACTTCACAGGCGACCAAGTTGCGTAAAACAAGCACTCTCGCCATTGCGTCTGCGTCTGTAGCTTTACTTTGTTCCGTTTTTTCTTCAATGGCTTTCGCAGCCGGTGAAGAAATTTCAAATGCGGTAATTAAAGTGTGCAAGGATATAGGCGGTATAATGACGGCGGTACTTAATCCTATCTGTGCTGTTGTAATCGGCATTTGCCTTTTAAGCCTTATCTTTGGCAAAAATTCAAAAAGTGCCGACTCTTCTATTCAGTGGATTAAAAGAGTTGTTATCTGCTTTGTATGCTTTAACTGTATAGGACTGTTCCTTTCTTACGGTACAAGTCTTATGGCAGGTATCGGCGGTCAGAGCAACTGGGGTTGATTGCTTGATTAAGTTTGAGAGTCGTGTGATTCATTGGTACTGAGATTGCACGAACACAACCTGTAGTAAAACTCAGAATTAACGCTGCGTTTGCAGCCTCACAAAAGGTGGGTACTGTTAAGGTCTGCTTGCAAGCGATTGTGAGCAGACCTTTTCTTGTTTTCCAAGACCGAAATTTTCCCCAAAAGGGCAAATTTGCAAAAAATTACTTCATATATTAACAAATCAAAGAAAGGAGGAAAATTCAATGTCAAGTATATGCGTAAACATTCTTTTCAGCGTAATACTCGGATTTGTTACGCCTCTTATATTTTCGGGAGCTTCGGCTGTCATGACTTTTATATTCGACACGTTCACACGGCCTTTTCAGTTTACTTATGAACAAGGGCAGGGGACAAACTGGTTTGTCGAGATGCTCGGCTCGGACTTGCTTAACATCGTTGTTAAGATAATGATAAGCGCCGGAGTCGTGCTTGCAATTTTTATGCTTGCTGTCAACATCTTCAAACTGTTTTTTGCGGGTTTTTCAAAAAGAGTAGAGTCTCCGATTGCTTTATGTATTCGTGCCGTAATGTCTATATTTCTCTCCTATTGGATTATAGACATAGTGTATAAAGTCGTGTTCCCGATGTTTCAGTGGATGCTTGATAAAGTCAACAATATAACTATTAACACTGGTAAAACAGTCTCTCAGTCAATATCTGATATGTATTCGCTTGTGGAACAAACATCAGCCAGCGATTTTGGCTTGTCCGAAGGCACAAACTTTGTTGATAAATTGGCAGGGGCTATATCGGGAACTTCATACGGTTCAGTCGGAACAATTATAACCGCTATAGTGTTTATTGTCTTTTTCATAAAATCAATTATAGCGTTGTTCAGGCTCATTGCCGAAATGGCTGAAAGATATTTGCTTGTAAACGTGCTTACGGTTTGTTCACCAATGATTATGCCTACCGTGATAAGCGATAGCACTATGCAGATATTCCTGTCGTGGATACGAATGATGATTGCTAACTGCTTGGTTCTTATTTTTAATTCACTCGGTATGATTATGTTGAACGTCGCTTTTGTAAACGTAGGCTCGGCTTGTACGGCTATAATCGGAATGAGCGGAAGCGGCAGATGGATGAGACCTATTACCGCTATGGTTGTTTTTGTAGCTTTAATCAAGGTCGTGGAAAAGTTTGATGTATACCTTGCTCAGCTTGCATTTAAGATACAGGCTATAGGAGGCAACGATACAGGACCGACCCTCGGCGGACTTATTGCTCTTGGCGGTAAAGCTAATAAAAATGCCGCGCAAGTGGCTCAGGCAGGAGGCTTGGGTAATTACTTAGGTGAAAAAGCCGGCAATGTGTTAGGCTTCTTCGGTGGCAACAGAAGCGGTTTGGCTAAGAACTTGTCTCAAAACGCAACCGAATACAGAGCAGCAAGCAAAGAAGAGGCAAGACAACTCGGTCACGGTGCTTTAGCTGATAGGCAGAATGAAGACGAGATAAACGAAGAGAATAAACAGCTGAGAAATCAGAAGAATACTCAGGAAATGGACGACAATAGTTCGGACGAAACCAAGCGGGTTCCTACTCCCGACAGCGGCGGTGGCGAAGACGAAGGCGGACCGGGCGACAATAGTTCGGAGACCCCCATACAGGTTCCTACCGGCCCCGGCGGTGATTTGGGTCAAAACACTGATACTGGCACCGGCGGTAATGATGGCGGCAATCCGGGCGGTGGCAAGGACGAACCCAATCCTGTTTCTACTACTGGCGAGAATAATAATGGTTTTGTACCTGTACCCGAACGTTCAGGAACATTTGACCTCGACAGACCGGGCGAAAGCGGTACACACGGTCAAGAAGTTGTATCAAACGATGTAGAGCCTTTCCAAAATACAACCCAAGATACAACCACAACTGTAGAGACCGTCGAGCGTAATATTCGTGAGCGCGCCGAAGGCGTTAATGTTGAGAAAACGTTGGACGACAGTTATAAGGACAACAGTCTAAGTGACGCGGATGTTACACGTCGCCAAGAAGAATATAAGCGTAAATTCTACGAACAGAAATCGCAAGAAGAAGAGAAATACGCAAAGGATAATCCGGAATATCCGGAGGATAAATAACACGGAGTCTTGCTCTTTGCGTTAATAGCGTGAGGGGCAAGACTCTTTCTGTTTTCTGTTTTCTCTCCATAGCAATCCCAAACAATCGAAAATACAGAAAGAAAGGGGGCAAAATCTTTGTCAGATAACCACGAAAACAACAATAATGACAGAAATAGCAGAAACGTTGACAACTCTGCAAACAAGTCGGACATAAACAACGGCCGTGATGCTCGTTCCAACGGCTACGGCGATTACGGTGAAAACAGCGTTATTGATGAAAATATGCAGGACAACTTTATAAAGAACAACTCGAAGCTCGCAAATAACGGGCAAAACGATATGTCCGGACTGTCTTCAGACCAAAATACTGACAATGTGTCTGCAACGGAAAACAGCGACAAAACAAAAGGTTCCGACAGTAACGCTTCTCAGACTGCACAAACCGCTAAAGACGCCAAAACCGCAGAAGACAATGCCAAAGACGCCAAAGATACAGCAAAAGACGCTGCGTCCGAAGCAAGCGATGCGGCAAGCGATGCAGCCGGTAAGGGCAAAGTTATGACCGCTTTTAATGTGACGGACAATCTCAAGACTTCGGCACAGGAGGCGGAAGCTCAAGATGCGGAACAAAGCATGAAGGACGTAGCCAAGGATACTGTTAAGGCAGCTCCTAAAGTTGCGGCGGATGCGGCTTCGGGAAACGTCCCCGGCATTGTAGCCGATGCTGTTGATTATGCGTCGAAAACACTTCCAAAGCTGGTAAAGATACTTCCGGTATTGCTTCTGTGTGTATTGCTTATCGGTGCATCTATATTCAGTATGGTCGGGATGTTGCCGTCAGTTATGTACGGAGGTCTTGAAGAAAAAGTTGAGGAACGACAAATCAACAAGGCTCAAAATGTTATCGAAGAGGAATATGAAAAAAGAATATCCGCTGTTGTAAGCGACATTATTAAACAAACTAAAAACGAGGCGGAAATCGGTACTTTTTCGGCGTGGAAACGTATTGTTGCCGGAAAGAACGATAACTACACCGTTACTGTTCAGCGTAAGAATGAAACAGACGCTGTTATTACCGTTAAAAACAACAAGACTTCTACCGGACTTAAAATAACCGTTAATCAAATTTACTTGACGGATTATTCTCCGTTAAAAGCCGATAAGGTAGCTTTGATAAATTCTTACGCTTATAAAGACGCATATAAAGACACTAAAGAATATCTGTCGGGTGAAGCTGTACCCGACGAAACACTCTTTGAGACAACAAGCAATACCAAATGGAGAAGCAAAGACACTTCAGGGCTAAAAAAATGGCTTGAAGATAATATGAACAGTCTTGTTACATACAGTGTAAGCGAAGAGTCTCAGGTAACGGAAGACGGGTTTACGTATAGACAGCTTACGTACTCTGTAAACGGTATCTTTACCGAAGACGATATTTATGCGGCTTACGGCTTCTCAGATGCTCAAAAGGAACAACTTAAATCATTAAATTTTGCCGGAAATATGTACCTCGCCGCGTGTGATGACACATCTCCGGAAGGCACGGAGAAATTATCATCATCCAACATATACCCGAAGCTTGATGTTTACACAAACCTTGTAGGCGGTAACGACAACCTTATCTGGTCTATGCTTCCGTCAGATTATAAACACTTGATTGCCGATAACGATGAAACAGGCACGGCAACAATTATTCGTGAGTTTATAACCGCTGCAAAAAATCAAGTCGGTTTTGTTGCCGGAGAAAACAACAACAATCCCTACAGTGAATGGAACAACACTAACAGTGCCTACTGGAACGCTGCGTTCCTAAGCTATTGTGCGAACACGGTGGATTCGGTTCTTAATACCGGCACGAAACTGCTTGACAATGTTATACCGAACACAGGCAGCGTCGATTACATGACAGGCTTCTTGTTTAACAACAACTATGTGTGGCATTACAAAAATGATAATTATGTACCCCAAATGGGCGATATTGTAGTTTTGTATGCTCCACAGCAGACTATAAACGCGGATGGCAGCATAACTACTGTCGATACTCCGACAGTGGCGGAAACGTGTCCGGAACTTAACATCTCAGATACAGAACTCAGAGCAACCGCTCTAGGCCTCGTAGAAACGGTTTCGGGCGGAACTGTAACGTTTATATGCGGTGATACGGCAAATCACGCTGTGGAACGTCTGGCTCTTGATTTGAGCGATTATAAGATAGTGGCTTACGTTACTCCCGATTACGGTAGCATTACAAACGGGACGGACGACTCGCTCATATACGACGGCGAGGTTTTTGATAAGGGTTCTTTTCTTTTCCCCGTTAAAGGAACAGTAACCGTTTCGGCTCTGTATCCTTTGTATCCGAGCGGTACGCCACATTCGGGACTTGACCTTGCTTGTCCTATCAATACGCCTATCGTTGCGGCAAATTCCGGTACTGTTGTAAAGATAGACAACGCTTGCAAAACTACTTACGGTAAGTTTATTAAGATACAATCAGATACGCCATCAGGTACAGTCTACTGTATATATGCTCATCTTAATCAAATATGTGTGAAAGAAGGCGATGCCGTTTCCGCAGGAAGTGTTATTGCTCTCTCAGGTAATACGGGTAACACTACAGGCCCACATCTTCATTTCGGTGTAAAAAACAGTGCCGGAATTAACGTTAATCCTGTTCCTTATCTGGCTAAAAGCTCGGATATTCGTCTTCATGCAACTATTGTCAATTAACAAGAAAAAAAGAGGTGTTTTTATGACAGAACAAGAAAATCTTTCACCTGCATATGTTATACCACGTAATTACGAAGATAGCTTTATTACCGCTGGCGGACTTTCGTTCAGAAGTATTGGCGAGGGTGCCCTGCTCGCAGCTTTAACAATTCCTATCTTTATTTTCTTGCCTATCAGATTGCTTTACAGAGCTATTCTTATAGCTGTATTCGGCGGCGCATTGTTTGCTTTCGGCGTTATAGGTATTAAACACTGCTATCTTTCCGAGTTTATAACAAAGTTCTTTAAGTTTAAAAGAAGCTGCCACGTTGTCGAAAGAGACGATAGTCACGTTTTTGACAACCTGATAGCCGAAACTGAAGATGCAGAAACACAAAATGATAACGTAGAAGAAGTCGTCGAGTCGGAAACAGTAGAGACGGATGTTCTTGATTCGGATTCGTCGATTTCCGAGAAAGAAACCAAAAAGAAGTCCAAAAAGGGCAAAAAATCAAAGAATTAAGTCATATATAAAAAAAGAAAGGAGGTGCTTTTCATGAAAAAACCCGAAACTTCAACTGAAAGAAAAAACGAAAGTGATAAGAGAGGTTTTAAAGAGTTCTGGGCTAACAAATCTACACGATGGGCGTTTTGGGCGTTTATCGCTGTTGTTCTTGTAACTATCGGTGTTTTCATTCTTAATGCAACAGTCAATATTTAATTTGTCGGTTGTCAAGGCTCCTTACTTACAGTTTTGTTTTTTTAAGACTAAAGACGCTGTGCTTTTGCATGGCGTCTTTTGTTTTGTGCATTTGTTCATAAATTAAATTCAAACAAATTCAAACAAAAGGGCAAATTTCTTTGATTTTCGGTCATATATAAATGAAAGGAGAGCCTCAGAAAAAAACAAAAACCGTGTGAAGATAAAGAGTAAATCTCTATTTTATGTGTGCTTTGTCTTGACACAAAATCAAAAACAACTACAATATATCTGAGGTGGTAAAAAACTATGAAAAAATTTAACGTAAAAGAAGCGGTCAAAAACCTTAACGAGAAGCTAAAAAACGACAAGAAGTTTAAAGCTCGTTTTGCTACTCTTACCGTAGCGGGAGTAATCGTTATAGCAACTGCGATAACCGTTCCTACGGTTGTGCATAACAACAAAATCAAAGCGGAAGAAAACACTACGAATGTTGCCGTGCAGGCTGAACCGGAAACCGAGACTACAACATTGCCCGATGGCATTGAAACTACCGTCAATGCGGAAGGTCACGTTGTACCCGTAACCGACGAAAGCGGTAACTTTGTTTATACTACCGCTACACCGGAAACAACCATAGCTGCTATTGATAATACAGCAGTCGAAAACAATAACGCAAATAATGATAACGCCGGAGGCAACAAGGGCAGTTCAGGCAATACAGGCAGCTCAAACAATAAAAGCACGGGCGGCAAGAAAAACACAGGCGGCAATAAAACAAACAGCGGTAACAAAAACAACTCTGGCAATAAGGGCAACTCCGGTGGCTCAAATAGCAGCGGTGGCGGTCAGCAACAGGGTACTCGTCCTGTGACCGAAGCCGATGTCAAGGCTATTGTTGAAGAAGCCAGAGCCTACGCCAAAAATAAATACGGCTATCTTGTGGATACATCTATGGAATTTAAGACTCCTGAAGGTTATCCGACTTCTTGGGGTCCGGAAACAGGTATATTGGCTAAGTTTGATGATGCGCACAAAGCTAAATACTCCAAGGATTTGCATGACGAGATTGACGGGGTGTATAAGGACGATAGGTATGGTGGAGCAATGGCTAATGTTTCCGACGAAGAGTGGGAGGCAATGATAAAAAAAGAGCCGCGGTGCCTAAGAATTAACATCTTCTATAAGTATCGTCCTAATGACAGCGCAGAACCGTATTATATTTATGTTGTTCACGGTTGATTGTTTTAAAGTCAAAAAATTCCCATTTTTTAAGCATTTCATTTCTCGCTTGACTTTTAAAAACAGTAGTGTATAATAGCATCAAGTGTTATCCGCACCCAGCGATAACGTTTCTCACGAAGATAAAGCCCTCCCCCAAAAGGGCTTTATTTTTTTTGTTTCAAAATTCAAAATGAAAAAAAGTTGACATTGACACGTGAAAAAAATCGTGAAAAAAAGTTGACATTGACATTAAAGAAATCCATATGTTATAATAAGTACAACAAAAAGTGCGAAAAAACAAAGCACCGAAAAACAATCAAATAACAAATATTAGACCGTTTCCTTATGGGAGGCGGTTTTTTTATGCCCTTTTTTACATCGAATTTTCGCAAAAAGGGCAAATTTGTAAAAAACCTTTTCATATATAGGTGCAAGCAAACAATCACCGCAGTAATTACTTACAATAATTACTGCGGCATTAAACAAGAAATTACTTCTTGGTTATTTCTTTACAGCAAGCGACAATCGTCAATATTGACGCCATCAAACTTGCATTGGTGGTTAATATTTTAACCAATTCACAAAACTGTGAATAAACATCCATAGAAGCACCTCCTTTATTTTAGATTTAGAAACAAAGTTTCCTTCTCCATTAAAACCTTGTTAACGTAAATCAAAAAAAAGAGGTTAATTTCTTGCTTCGTTGATTTTAGCACAGTCTGTAATTCCTTGCAAGATTGTTTGCTTACATCTACATTTATAAGTATGAGTAAAAGCAAAAATCAAATTTTCAAATAAGAGGAGGTATCAATATGCTCTTTGTTCCGAAATTTCCGAATTACGGTACGGGCTTTTCGTAGCACCGCAGCACATATGCAAAAATGCAAAAAATATTACTGTAGGTGTTTAAAAAAACAAAAATTTATACGAAAGGAGAAATCCTATTATGAACACTACAAGTATTCATTCAAACAACCGAAAACAGACAAAAATCGTAAGAATCGTGTCCGTCTTTCTTGCCGTGCTGATGATGTTGTCGGTAATACCGCTGACTTCATCGGCTATAAGCGACGGAGAAACCGTAAGAGTTACCGGCAGAAACGACTGGATAAGCGGATTTTATTATGACTTTACTTCACATAAAGAGTTAGGTTTGGGCGGTAAACACGGTCAGCATCAAAGACTTAAAGCCAACGGTCAGGTTGCCTATTGCGTTGAGCCGGGCGTACAGGTGCAGGAAGGTAATAAAACAGCAAGCGAAGTCTATTATGACCTGTCTAAAGACCAACAGCAGCTTATTAAATACGCCTTTATCTACGGATATAACGGTACTTCGCGATACGGATACGCAAGTGATGTTGAAGAGGTTGCTACACAGGCTATTATGTGGGCTATTGTTAAAGGTCTGTTTAACACCGATAAAACTGAGACGTTCCTCAACTGTGCTTTCGGAGGCAAGACAAGCTCCGCAAACAGAGATGCTTGTAAAGCTGTATATTACAAGATAGAAGCTCAGATGTTGAGCCATAGAACAATTCCGGCGTTTTCTACAAACAATTACTGGCAGTCATGGCAGTATGCCATAACTCTCGATTACAACCCGAACACGGGCAGATACGAAAAGAGCATATTTGACGATAACCACGTTATATCTGGATATACGTTCAGCATGCCGGGCGTTGAGTTTGAAGTTGTGGGTAACTGGCTTAACATATTCACAACAAACGAGTTTGACGGTTCACAGGTAGTAACCGGCGAAAGAACCAACAACTCGTTTTCAAATCCGTTGCCTCAGCTTACGGCTATGTACTGCGTTGGTCCGGGTCAGACTACGGCTACGGCAGTATCAAGAAACGACCCTGTTAATGCGTACTTCTCTCTCAAAACAGAGGGTAGAGGAAAAATACAGATAAACAAACATGCCGAACAAGGCGATAGTCAGGGAATGGTATTCAATATAAGCGGCAACGGCATCAATATGGATGTAACGATAAACAGCGGAAACGGATATGACGGATATGTTGTTATAGACGATTTGCGCCCCGGTACATACACAGTTACAGAAAAGGCAACGGGCGAAAAGTATTATGTAGAACCTGATTATCAGTATACAACCGTTACGCCGAACAACACTTCAAATGTTTGGTTTTCAAACAACCTTAAACGCGGCAACATTGAAGTCAGAAAGAACGCTGAAGACGGTATTAAGTCAGGATACCAATTTAACATATCCGGTACAGCAATTGACGGCGAAACAATAAACGAAACAATCACTACAAACGCTGAGGGTGTTGCTACCAAAGAAGGCTTACCTATAGGTACATACACGGTAAAAGAACTTAACTGTCCTTCCTATATGGTAGTGCCGTCAGACCAGACTGTTACCGTTAAATATAACGAAACCTCTTCCGTAACCTTTGACAACAAATACAAACGCGGAGATTTGGTTCTTTCAAAAACGGACGCGGAAACAGGCGATATAATACTTGCTGATGATGCTGTATTCGCAGTAAGCGAATATAACAAAAACACAAACGAATATGATTTCGTGTGCAACTTGTCTCATTCGTCTACACTTGACAACGACAGATACGGTTGTACCGACGGTTATTATGTTAACAGATTACCCGTAACGGAAAAGAATGACGGAAAGTACAGAGTAACCGAAAAAACAGCTCCTACCGGATATGTAACAGACGGTAGGTCTTATGACGTTGTAATATCAAATGACGGCGATGTTATTAAGGTAAACGACGGTACTGTAGTTAACAAAATTCAGAGAGCACAGATTAACCTTACTAAAACCGATAAAGAAACCAACAAAGCTCTTAGCAATGCTGTTTTTGATATATATGCAAGAGAAGACATAATTGCTAACGGTGTTACAATGTTTAAAGCCGGAACAAAAGTCGGTACATTAACGACCGGCGAAAACGGGAAAGCTCTTTCAAATGCGCTTTATCTCGGCGAATATTATCTCAAGGAAGTCAGTGCTCCTACGGGATATGTCCTTAACAAAGACAATCACAATGTTTCATTGAAATACGACGGGCAGAAAGCTGAAGTATACATTCAATCGGAAACAGTTTCAAATATGCCGCAGAAAGGCATTATTGAAATTTCAAAGATTGATGCTGAAACCGACCGCCCGATTATAAAAGGTGCTGTATACGGTGTTTACGCAAGCACTGACATAGTTGTAAACGGCGATGTTAAGTACAAGAAAGACCAGCTCGTAGATAAAGTCTCTACAGATAACGGTAAAGGTGCCAGCAAGAAATTGTATCTCGGAACATATTATGTCAAAGAATTGACGGCTCCGGAAGGATACAACAAGAACAACAACGTATACTATGTTCCCCTGATGTATCAAGGTCAGGATGTAAGCATCTTTACGTTTAAAGTTACCGACAAAGATGTGTCTCAGAAGGGCAGAATAACAGTAACTAAGACCGATTCGGAAACGAATAAAACTGTCAAAGACCTTACCACAGAATTTGAAGTATATGCTAAATCCGACATAATCGTAAACGGTGAGATTTTATATAGTGCCGGTCAGCTTGTAACAACAATAATGACTAAAGACGGTGTGGCTTCAACGGAAAATCTTCCTCTCGGTGATTATTTCGTTAAGGAAAAGACGGCTCCCGTCGGTTATTCCGTTAACACAGAAAGACATGATGTAAGCCTTACGTATGATGCGGAAAAGGAAACTGTATATGCAGAAACCACAGTCTCTAATGCACCGCAGAAAGCTACAATAACAGTTCTTAAAGCAGATAAGGAAACGAATATCCCTGTAGAAAACGCCGTCTATGTTATTAAGGCTGCCGATACTATTAAGGTAAATGGAAAGACCGTATACAGAAAGGGCGAGAAGGTAGCCGAATTGACTACCGACAAAAACGGTAAAGCCACAAGCGAACCTTTGTATATAGGACAGTATATTGTTACCGAGAAATCAGCTCCAAAGCCTTACGTAAGGGACAAGAACAGCTATACGGTTGACATCACGCCCGTAGACCAGAACATTACTCTGTATAACAAGAACTGTGAGGTCACAAACCTTGCGCAAAAAGCTACTATCAAGCTTACAAAAACCGACAAGGAAACAAACAAAGCTTTGAAGGGTGCAACTTTCAATATTGTTGCAGCAGATGACATAACAGTTAACGGTGATGTTAAATATCACAAGAACGACATAGTAACGTCGTTTACCACCGATGAAAACGGTGTTGCAATATCACCCGAACTCTATCTCGGTTCATACAAACTTATTGAAACAACTGCTCCTAACGGATACGTATTAAATACGGATGAAGTATTGGCAAACCTTGAATATCAAGGTCAGGAAGTCGAAGTGTTCCAGAACAGCTACACAGTGCAGAATACTCCGCAGAAAGCCAACATTGAAATTACCAAATCCGATGTTGAAACCGAAAAACCGATTAAAGGTGCTGTATACGATATATTCGCTGCGGAAGACGTAGTTGTTAACGGCGAAGTTAAATATACCAAAGACCAATTGGTCGATACCGTAACTACCGACGAAAACGGTAAGGCGGTTACAAAATATCTTTATCTCGGCAACTATTATATTGTTGAAAAAACCGCGCCTTACGGTTATGTTATTAACAAGACCAAACAGAATATATCATTGACATACAAGGGTCAGAATGTAGTTACATTTACCGACTATGCAAGCTTTGAGAACGTCGCTCAAAAGGGTGTTATCGAAGTACGCAAGTCAGGCGAAGTGTTAAGCAGCGTTGAAAAGAATGAAGATAAGAACGGTAAAATATACACTCCCGTATATGCCGTAAAAGGTCTCAAGAACGCCGTATATGACATTATTGCTAACGAAGATATTTATACTTCTGACGGCACAAAACGTGCTTCTGAGGGCGAAATCGTCGATACTGTGAAGACGAATAGTGAAGGTGTTGCAAAGAGCAAAGAACTTTATCTCGGCTCATATAAAATCGTTGAAAAAACAGCACCTTACGGTATGACCCTTAACAATATTCCGCAGTATGTTACACTCTCGTATGCAGGGCAGAACGAAAACATTGTATCTGACTCCGTATCGTTTACAAACGAAAGACAGAAGGCTACCGTTACAGTTGACAAGCTTCTTGAAAAAGATGACCTTTACAACATAGGTAACGCAGATGAGATAACAAATGTTAAGTTTGGTCTCTATGCGAACGAGAATATTCTTGCCGACGATAACACGGTTCTTCCGAAAGACGGACTTATAGAAATCGCTTCGGCGGACAAAGACGGACATATAATATTTAACAGCGATATTCCTCTTGGTAAATACTATGTCAAAGAAGTATCGACAGACAAGCATTATATACCGTCCGATGTTAAGTATCCTGTAGAGTTCAATTATGCCGGTCAATCCGTTCTTGCCGTTACCGTAACAGCCAATGACGGTAATGCCGTGGAAAACGATATTATTCGCGGCAAGATATTGGGACATAAGGTGGACGATGACGGCAATTCCGTCGCAAACGCTACAATGGGATTGTTCTCAACAACCACAACCGAATTTACTAAGGACACGGCGTATCTTGTAAGCAAGACCGATGAAAACGGTACATTTGTGTTTGATAATGTTCCTTACGGAGACTATATCGTAAGAGAAATTGAAGCTCCAGAGGGCTTTGTATTAAGCGAAAAGTCTACCCCGGCATCTGTTACGGATAATGCTCAAACTGTTGAAATCAAAGTTCTGAACAGCATTATAACCGGAAATGTAACCGTTACAAAGGTTGATAAAGAATATAAGGATAAAAACATTGCCGGCGCGGTATTTGACATATACCTCGACGTAAACGCCAACGAAACTTATGATGAGGGTGTCGATACGTATTACGGAACAATGACAGATAATCACGACGGCACATACATAGCCGAAGGGTTGCGTTATAACGGATATTTCCTTCACGAAAAAACAGCCCCCGAAGGGTTTGTGGCGGACGAAGAATATTATTATTTTGAAATAAGAAATAATAACGAGACTGTTACTGTTTCAAATAATGACGAAAATACGTTCGAAGACCGTCCTATAATCGGTACTGTTGAAATTACAAAGACCGATGTAGCTACAGGTGCTCTTATTCCGAACGCAGGGTTCAGAATTTATGACGCCGACGGCAATGTCGTCGCCGAAGGGTATACCGATGAAAACGGTGTAGCAACATTCACATTAAGATATGGTAAATACACGTATCAAGAGTTTGATGCTGCTCCCGGTTATATTCTTGATGAAACACCACATGAGTTTGAGATTAAAGAAGACGGCGAAATCGTTAAAGCTGATATGACTAATGAGGCAATACCGGCCGTTGAAATACCTCAAACCGGTACAGCCGGAAAAGCAATCGCTGCTTTCACAGGACTTTCAGCTCTTAGCGTTATCGGAGTTTATTTTGTTAAAAAGAAAAAGTCCGAAGCGTAATTAAGTGAAAGCAGTATTCAAAACAAATCAAAAGTTAAGAAGGTCAATGCCGATTGGTGTTGGCTTTCTTTTTTGCAAAAAGGGCAAATTTGCCGAAAAATATTCCATATATTGTTGTAATAACATGATTTTTTTAGGCGGTGATAAAATTGAAAAAAGACAACAATGTAATGAGCTTTGAAGACGTTATCGGGAACGTCGAAATCAAAGACAACGTTATTATAACGCCGGATAAGAGGTATGTAACAATCGTTGAAATTGCTCCTATTAACTTCGACTACAAGACGGCGTTGGATAAAGAAAAAATAATTGAGGGCTTTGCTCAGCTGACTAAGATAGGCCCGGTAACGATGCAGATAAAAAGTCTTTCGCGCCGTGCTGACGTAAACAAGTACATAAACGTTTTGAATCACGATTTTGCTCTCGAAAAAGACTCTCATTTAAAGCCATATCAAGATGATTATATGCGGCTTATAAAACGCTTGGGGGTTTATTCGGGTTTATCTCGTCGCTTTTTCATAGTTCTTGAAGCCTGCGGAAATGACACAGAAAAAATAAAATCCTTTGATGACGCTGTTTATTATCTTGACAAGGCTAAACAAACTATAAGGCGTTTTATTCGCAACTGCGGAAATGCTGTTATTCGACACGGAGACGAAAAGAACTTCCTGATTAACACACTTTATGAGTTTGCCAACAAAAACAAAACAATATATGACCTTAAAGAACGCAAACAAGCGTTCTACGATGAAGCAAAGCGCATTACGGATAATGACGAAGAGCTGCTTGATAACTTTGATGTTCCCGTTTCTACGCTTGTTTCACCTGAGAAAATAGAGTTTTACAGCGAATATTGTGTTGTGGACGGGACGTATTATTCGTTCCTGTACATTCCCTCTAAGGAGTACCCAAGCAGAATTTCTTACGCTTGGCTTACAGGGATAATATGCGGCGCAGAAGGTATAGATGTTGATATTTTTGTCAATAAAAAAGACTCTAAATCAATGAAAAATAAATTGCGTACCAAGATACGTATTAACAAGGCTCGGATGAACACTATGAAAAACACCGAGGGCGAAAACTATGAGGAAATCGGCAAATCTATTCAGTCGAGCGCATACATAAGAAACAGATTAAACAGCGGCGAGGACTTTTTTTATGTCACAACGATGTTCACCCTTTCCGCTTCTTCTTTAGAAGAGCTGTATGAAAAAAATTCAGCTGTTAAAGATATGTTCGGAGCCATTGATGTTGACTTGAATGAGTGCGAATACAAAATTAAAGAAGCTTTTTCTTCTTACATGCCGCTTAATACTCTTGACCCATACATATACGGTAAGGGCAAGAGGAACATGACAACATCGGGACTTAGTGCCTTCTATCCATTTAATTCGTTTGAGGTATCCGACACAGACGGAATCCTTCTTGGTATCAGTGACAACAAGACAATGCTCGTGATTGATAACTTCGACACTTCTAAGTATTCAAACGCTAACATAACTCTTTTGGGTACATCCGGTGCAGGAAAAACATTTACCTTACAGACGATGTGTCTTAGGTTCAGGCTAAAGGGTGTGCAAACTTTCGTTATTACACCCGAAAAAGGTGACGAGTTCGAGCGAGGCTGTAAGGCTGTTAACGGGGAGTTTATTGCCATATCGTCCGGTTCTAAGTCGAGAATAAACATAATGGAAATACGTCCGAACAACAGCGACAATACCCAGCGTCTCGGATTTTCCTCAAAGAAAGACAGACAGTCTATATTAAGCAGCAAGATTGACAGCCTGCTTACGTTTTTCTCTCTGGCTATAGGCGACATGACGGGAGAAGAGCGCACATTCCTTGATGACGCCATCCTTAAAACATATGCCCAAAAAGGCATTACTAAGGATAACAATTCTCTTGTCGCCAAAGAAGAAAACTTTACTGATGATACCGGTCACGTTATCACAAAAACAGTATACAAAGAAATGCCGGTACTTGGCGACTTATATGATATTCTTCGTTGTCAAAAAGGGGCAGAGAGAATTGCAAATATTTTACTTCGCTTCGTAACCGGTTCGGCAAGTGCATTTAATGGGCAGACGAACATTGACCTCAGCAATAAGTATATTGTTTTCGACCTGTCGGATTTGTCAGACGAACTAAAACCGCTTGGTATGTTTGTGGCTCTTGAATTTATTTGGGACGCAGCTAAACAAGATAAGACTCAGCGGAAAATAATAGCTATAGACGAAGCTTGGATGCTCCTGTATAAGAACGCTTTGGCGGCTGACTTTGTACTAAACGTTTTCAAAATGATACGTGGCTTCGGCGGATGCGGTATAGCGGCAACACAGGATATAGAGGATTTCTTTGCTTTGGACGGCGGCAAGTACGGTAAAGCTATACTTAACAACAGCCGAATAAAAATGATACTTAAAGTTGACGAGGATGAAGGCAGAGTTATTCAGCAGCACTTCAACTTGACGCACAACGAGCTTAAAACTATCACAGAGTTTCACAGAGGACAGATACTGGTTAAGGCAAACGAAAACACTTTTGCCGTCAGCTTTAAAGCTTCCAGAAAAGAGACCTTGATGGTTACGACCGACAGAAAGCTTCTTAACAAGCTTGCCAACGGCGAGATTATAACAGAAGATGATTTGGCTGCGTAAAATAATTACGGAAAATGAAAAAAAGTTGACATTGGCACGTGAAAAAAATCGTGAAAAAAAGACGACATTGATTTTTCAAACACAGCCTGTTATAATAAATATAACAAAAAGTGCGAAAACAATATGAAACCGTTTCCCATTTCGGGAAGCGGTTTTTTATGTTATTTTTTACATCGGATTTTCGTAAAAAGGGCAAATTTTCTCGTACTTTCGTCATATATATTCGAAAGGAGAAATTTTTTATGGAGACCAAAAAAAGAAAAAAAGTTATGGTTGCATGTTGTATTTGCTGTGGGCTGGTTGCTTTAATAACAATAGGGGCAGCTGTTACAAAGCAAAACAAAAGTAAATGTAAAGCCGACGAAACGCTTGGCAGCGAAGTTCTTTCCTCTTGTAGTTCCTCTTGTAGTGACACTACGGACGAAACGGAGATTACTTCTGAATCCATAACAGAGGCAGCAAATGTCCGAATACAGGATACACTAAAAGACACTTCTTCGAATAATGAGACAGGCGAAAAAGAGAGTTGTCCCAACAATATTTCGAAGATGAAAACAACAACAGTCAAAACAGAAAAAACAGAAAAAACAACAGCATCAAACGCTTCTGTTACTGCTGCTGCGACAACAAAAAGGCAAATTCCTTGCGGGTCAAATCAAGATATAAACCCGGAACAGCTTAAAGCAGAGGCAAACAAGCATCTTGGGTCATTTAGCAACGTGGAAGTGTCTTCGGCACTCAACAAGAAAAACTCATGCTGGACGCTGACTGTTAATTCATTTAATAATCAGAAGGTCTTACAAGACATAAAGGAATGTGCAGAAATCGAATATAATGAGTGCGTTAACGCCGGATATTTGAATAGAGGCGCACCGATAAAAATGTATGTCGATTATGAAGCCAAGGCGAGAGATGACCTTGGTCCGGGAGTGTGTTACTACACTTTTTATATTTTCTATTTGTAATAAGTTAATAAGTTAATTGCCGTATCTACTACGGTTTGTGCTTAGCAGTTATATGTTAAGAAGTTGCTCGTAAGCAATGGTTAATGGAGAAAATGTGTATTTGTGTTGGTGCTTTTTGGCTTTGCCAAAAATTACCAACAAGAAAAATACTCGTTTTCTCTTTTTTTATTTTTTAAGAGAGTTATCATTATATTTTACACGCTAAAAGGTATAGTCACCAAACATCCAAGAAAGGAGGGAAATGTTTTGGTTATAACAACGATAGAGACGTTCATAACATTTGCGCTGTTGCAACAGCTACAGTGCCGTCCGCCGTGAGCCGACGGCTATGCAACATAAATGAACAGTATTATATTAACCAAAAAAAGAAGAAGGAGGTAAAAAATATGGTTAATAAAAAGCAGAAAGTTTTTGCAAGAGTTCTTTGTTCGATACTCTCTGTGCTTATCATACTTGGGTCGTTTTCTTTGTCTGCTTTTGCGGCGAATGTAAACAACAAATACACTATCAAACAGTCGCCTACTCATTATAAATACATAAAGTATTGGGGCGACGACGGGTCTGTAGCATCTCCGTCTCAAAGAGGTTGGGAAACGTTTTACAAAAGAACGGTTACAGCAACAGGCGAGGCGGCTTACTGTTTGGAGTTTGGCAAAGATTTTGCCAATGGTACATCTACAGACGCCGTAGACCTTGTTGATACAGCCGCTTGGCAGAACGCAAGTAACACGGCCAAAAGAGGCGTCGTCTTAGCTTCTATATATGGTTATCCAAACTCTTATTCAGAATACGGAGACGCAGGCTACTATGCAACTCAGGTAATTATTTGGGAATACATGCTTGGTTATAGAACAAGTGCTTCTTCGGATATTTACGCCGGAATTACCGGTGGATATGACGAAAACAATAAGTGCTGTCGTTTCATTTTGAGCATGCAGACAAAAGGATACTCAGATATTCTTGAGGCATATCGAGGCATATTAACCGAAATGTCTAAGCATACGGTAAAGCCAAATTTGGGTGACTCTTTGAATTTAAAACTTGATTATGATGCGGCTACCGGTAAATACACAAAGACGTTTACAGATACGAACGGCATTTTATCCGAGTTTAATATTACAAGCACGGATGGGTTGTCAGTTTATAAAAACGGAAACGTTATAACTATAACTTCGGATGCTCCGATAAACAGAAAAAGCCTTAAACATATCGAAATGATGAAAAATCTGACCGATTGTCACGGCGGCGTGGCTCTGTATGCTACCGCTAACCCTGAACTTCAGACTTTGATTTGCGGTTCAATACCCGACCCGCAAGTTGTGATGTTCAACGTTTATACGGATACAAGTGCGTTAAAGATAACGAAACATTCCGATGATTCGAACGTAAACAATGTCGAATTTAATGTTCGTTGCGATGCCACGGGCTTCAGTCAAAACGTAAAAACCAACGCAAGCGGTGTAGCTGAAGTGAATAATCTCCCTGTTGGCTATGAGTACACCATTACCGAAATTACACAGAACAACTACATACCCGTAGCTCCACAGAAAGTTACTTTGTCTTTCAATACAATTCCGAACGTCCATTTTTATAACGTTACTAAAAAAGGTTCTGTGACGGTTAATAAGGCGGACGCTGAAACCGGCAGAAAGCTCAGTGGAGCAGAGTTTGTGATTTGTAAGGGAACGTCTTGGGACTGGGATAATCTTGTGTGGAATGACACTTTGAACGACGATTATTTTGTAACAGACGAGAACGGAACATTTACAGCAAACAATCTCCCGGCAGGCGATTATATTTTGAGAGAAGGTCAGGCACCGGACGGATATATGCTCGATGAAGAATTATATCCGTTTACCATCGCCGACCAAAATTCAAACATAACGCTTGATTTGGTTAATAAGCCGAAAGAAATTCCCTTTGACGTTGATGTTGAAATCAATAAGGAAAATGAGGTTGGCAATAAGCTTAAAGGTGCCGAATTTTCTGTTTACAAAGCCACATCTTCGTTTGAAATATCAGACGAAACACCTGTCTTTACGGGCATATCCAAAGACGACGGAACGTTGAAGATAGAAAATCTTGCCCCCGGCTACTTTGTTATTAAAGAAACAAAAGCCCCGGACAGATGTGCTCTCCCTGCGAATGAAATTGTTGCTTGTCTGACAGTACAGCTCAACAAAGAAGGTACTGCGTATGAAGCAAAGTTCGGTCAGCTATCGGACTGCTCTTCAGCTAACGGCAATGTGCTTACGGTCGTTGACAATCGTATAGGTGTAACTCTTCGCAAAGTTGACGCCGATACAAATGAGGCTCTGCGCGGTGTCGAGTTTGAAGTTAAATCTTCTGACGACGATAAATTCACAACAATTACAGACAAGAACGGAATAGCTGTTGTTAAAGGATTAAAAGCCAACACAACCTATACGTATCAAGAAACAAAAGCTCCAAACGGATATTATCTTGACGATACAGTGTATTCGTTTACTACAGATACATACGGAAACATTGATGTATCAAACAATGTTAACGAATCAACAGGGTATCCGGAAATCGTTGTCAAAAACAGCGAGACTGTTTTCACAATAAAGAAAGTAGACGAAAACGATAATCCTCTTTCAAATGCAATGTTTGACTTGTACAACAAAGAAAACATATGTGTAAAACGTGGCCTTGTTACCGATGAAAATGGCTTGATAGTTCTTAAAGGCTATTCGGAAGGAGACTATTATCTCGTTGAAACAAAAGCTCCTGACGGTTATCTTACAACTGCTCAGAGCAAAGACGAAATGTCCTTCTCAATTTCTGCAAAGGCAGCCAAGACTATAACAATCCATGACAATTCAACTGTTGTCTCTCTGAAAAAGGTAAACGCAAACGAAAATATAGAAGACAGAATAGCGTTATCGGGAGCAGAATTTAAGCTGTACAAAGTTACAGATACCGGACTTGAAGCCGTAAAGGATGCTGCAACCGGACAAGATAAAATTTACACTACAGATAAAGACGGAATAATTACCGTGAAGAACTTACTTGTTAACGTTACTTATTGTTTTGTAGAAGTAAAAGCTCCTGACGGGTATTATACCAATCCGGAAAAGCATTACTTTACAATAACCGAAAGCGGAAAAGCCGTTGATGAAAACAATGAAGTAATTGCTAATAATGAAATTATTGCGGTCAACGCAAGAACATCTTTCACGGTAAGAAAAGTTGACAGCTTAACAAATCAAGGAATTGACAATGCGCTGTTTGTTGTTTACAAAGCAAATGCCGACGGCAGCTTTAATCCGAACAGCAAGGTAGCGACCGGCAAAACAGATGCATCAGGTCTTTGGAAAATAGAAGGCTTACCGGAGGGAACTTACTATGCTGTTGAGAAGACGGCTCCGACAGGTTATGTACCTAACCTTACTCCGATAAAGTTCACAATCGGATTTGCTAACGACAATGAAATGACGGTAAACAACGACAGAATTTCAGTAACTCTTAAAAAAGTTAATGCGGATAATGCCGAAATTACCCCGTCAGGTGCTGAATTTGACCTTTATGAAAAAGGCACGTTTAGTGACACAAAAATCAATAAAACATCGCTCAAACCGGACGAGAACGGCGAAATTACAATATCTGACGGACTTGAATTAAACAAGGAATATTATTTCGTTGAAACATTAACTCCGAAAGGATATTATACCGATTCCACCAAGCATTACTTCAAAATAAACAACGACGGTAAATGCACCGACAAGGACGGCAATTTACTTAATGAAGTAGTAATAAGCAATGTTCCGACTCGCTATACCTTAGCAAAAGTTGATGCCGATACTAACGAAAAAATATCCGATGTAACATTTGCAATCTACGCAGATGACGGCACTTATAAAGGCAGCTACACCACCGACGAAAACGGTACTATCGTTCTTTATAATACTCTCCCTGAAGGCAAGTATTACGCTGTGGAAACAGCTTTCCCTGACGGATATATTCAGGACAGTTCGCATTATGCCTTTGAAATAAATTCTTCGACTAAGGACACAGTGCTTACTATAAAGAACAAGAAAACAAGCGTTACGCTATCAAAAGTAGACCTTGTTAACGGTAAACCCGTTGAAGGAGCTACCATTGAAATATATAACAGCACCGGCAAATGTGTTTACGCAGGGGTATCAAATTCAGAGGGTACAATCACCGTAGATTACTTACCTGTGGGTACTTATACTTTTAAAGAAACAATAAATCCCGACGGGTATCAAATCAACAGCGAAACTTATGAGTTTACTTTAAATGCCGACGGAACAATAACAAACGGATACGCCATTACCGATGCACCGACAGAAGTTATAATCACTAAAACCGATGCAGACGGAAAGCTTCTTAAAGGCGCAACAATCGGTATTTACGATTCGGAAGGCAAAGAAGTTTATCGCGGTGTTACCAATGAACTCGGTCAGATTAAAGTCCAGTATCTCAAGAGCGGCAAGTATACGTATAAAGAAATAGCTGCTCCTGACGGCTACAAGCTTAATAAAGAAACGTACTCTTTTGTTATCAATCGTGACGGCTCAGTCGAAGGCGAAAACGTAATGATTAACGAATCGACAAGCGTTACAATCACGAAGACAGACAAAGACGGTGTACCTCTTAAAGACGCATTGATAGCTATTTACAACTCAAACGGTGATGAAGTATATCGCGGAACTACAAACGAATTTGGTAAGATTTCAGTTTCCGGCTTATATGCGGGAGATTACACTTACAAAGAACTTGAAGCTCCCAACGGATATATTTTGGATAAAACATCTTATAAGTTTTCTATTGACAACGAAGGTAATGTTACCGGAGACAATGTAATCGTTAATGCGGAAACTTCGGTTGTTATTACTAAGACTGATACAGACGGAAATCCGATAGAGGGTGCTACAATCGGCATCTACAACGAGAACGACGAACTTTTGTATACGCTTGTTACCGACAAAGACGGTAAGGTTTATGCTTATAACCTTTTGAGAGGTAAGTATTATTTCAAAGAAATACTTCCGGCAGAAGGCTATGAAATCAATCCCGAAAAGCACGAATTTGAGATTGCTCAAGATGGATTGGTTAAGGGCGAAACCACATTGGAAAACACGTTGTCAAAGGTTGTTATTACTAAGACCGATACAAAAGGCAATCCCCTAAGAGGAGCAGAAATTGGTATTTATAACAGCAACAACGAGCTTGTAAAGAGCGGAACCACAGACGAGAACGGAGAACTTGTAATATACGGACTCAAGCCGGGCACTTATTATGCACAAGAGCTTAAAGCTCCTGATGGTTATGTTCTCTCTGACAAAAGAGTTACATTTACAGTAACCGACTATGGTATAGCTGAAGGCGAATTTGTAATCACTAACGAAGCTGTACCCGTTACAGTAAATCTTCCTCAGACCGGTTCTACATTAACGGTTCGTGTGTCTGTTCTTGCTTTTGCATCGTTAATGATTAGCGGCGCAGCTATTTACGTCATTGTCAAGAGAAGACAAAAGAAATTAGTTGCGTTTGAGAAATAAATTCAGACAGTGAGTGATGCCGTGAGGGGCAAAACTCTTGCGGCTCACTCCATAAAATTTACAGAAAGGAAGGGAATTTATATGCTTAATAAAATAGCTCAAGTTGACGTTTACAACGGTGTCGGACTTGTCAGCAGCGCGGAAATAATGAAGCTGACACAGCTGAAACAATACTATAAGAATCAAGGATTTAAAGAAAAAAGAATTGACAGCATCATTAACATTATGCTCAACAATCACCTTGCGTATCAAATAAAAGGTACAGAGTATATCGTGAGTTCTCCGATGGTGTCATATCAGAAATATAACTCATCGCTCGAAAAAGCAATTTGGTTGTATATCGACAGCGTTAATACGAATGTGGAAAATGATATATTCAATTTTCACTGCAAATATCCGGCCGTGTTGTTTTTATCAAACAAGGAAAAGTTGTTAAGCGACATTACTTGTTTCTACATCAGAGACGGCGAAGAGGCGACTTCGTGCCGTACTATTGATACTAATTACAATATATACGGAGATAAGCAGCAGAATATCATTGTCATTATTGATGATGTTAAACAAATTGAAAAAATCAAATTGCCGGACGTTTTCAAAATTTTGTATTACGTCGTAATTTCAACCGATGGCAATGTTACTTATTATAATTTTGATGAACAAAATAGGGTATAAAGAGAGGAAAAAACCATGAAAAGCGGTACTAATAACACAAAAGGTGTTTCAAAAGAAGAAAGTGAAATCTTCGAGCAAATCGAAGGAGTGAATGAAGCGGTTAATCGTTATTTTGAAATAAATAACGCAAAACAATACGATAGAAAAGAATACGAAAAAGTGATAAATATGGAGGAAAAATTGGGGAAAATAGTTCTTAACATACGAGGTAATATAAACAATTTGTTTGTGTCAGCTAATAAAAAGATTATGCCTGTTACCTCAAATGTTATAGATTTTAACCTCAATAAATTCATAGCAAATGACTTTAAAGTTGAAAAAAACGGGTCGGTAATTAAAATTAAAATACCTCCGTTACTTCACAAAAAAGTCTATAAAAAGACTCAGATAAGCGAGAAATATTACGAGGATTATTACACAAATGAATTAGTGGACGGTGAGTTGTACGCATATTTACGCAACTATAAATTGACAAAACATATTTCAAAATACAAAGAAAAAGTCCTCATTTATGTAAAAAACGTAATATCAACTAATAGGAAAAGAAATGATATTCCGGATACAGACAATCACGAATATCATGACTTAATAAACACGATTACGACGGTTTTTCTCGAAGACGATTCACCCGAACATGCAGCATTTATGTTCGATACTGAATACGGCAGCACCAACAAAACCGAGATATATATAATACCGTACAGCGAGCCTGAAGAGATAATGCGTGTTGCTCTTGAAGCTCCTGCTTCGGCTCAATCGAAAAACAAAGAAAAAGAAAATATTATTGATTTCAGACTTGCTGTTTAGGTCAAAAAAACAGAATAAAATGTGTGCTAAAATCAAGCACTTTTTCGAGAATTTGATTTTGGCACACAAAAGATACGATAAAAAGGTTGGCTTTGTGGGCTTTTTGGGGATTGCAAATAGCAAAAAATACAGAGCAATGGAGAGACGAGGCTACTTGTTATTTTTTTCTATTTGGATTGGCGTGTGTCTTTACGTTTATACAAAAGGGAAAAGACAAAGACGTCAAACAACACAGCCACCGTAAACAAGAAATTAAGCAGACCCAATAAAGGCCCAATAAAGAAAACAAGAGAGACGGCACTCAAAACACGGCAGTGAACTAATCCTTTGCGGTAAACTCAAAAGGGCAAAGAAACCCAAATTAAAAAAGGAAAAGAAACACACTACAAATAAGCGAACAAAACGAGCAGAGAGAAAGCCGAAAAAACTCTCTACAAGCTTTACACATTTCTTTACACAAATCAAAAAAGGAAGGAGATGAAAAGAGAAATGAGAAACGAAATAACTGCAATGAAGCTAAAGATAATGCAAGTCCTGTACGTAGAGAAGTGTATACCATCATCACAGATAGAACTGTACGCAATGTACTTACGAACGAAAGGGATACAAATAGGCCCGTCATACTTGTACCGAATACTAAGAGAACTGATAACTGTTGGATATGCGGAGCGAATACGAGTAGGGTATCAGCAAAAGGGAGTGAGTATAAAAAGCCTTGAGGGAAAGAGCGGGTATAAAATCAAGAATATATACCGGCTAACGGCAGCGGGTCGGCACTATATAGAGAGTGAAGACCTAACGATATTGAACAAGGAACTTCGGGAGGATATGTGTGAGGAACTCGACATACGCCTCAAAGAAGGGCAAGTGGAGCAAGGGAACCGAGAGAGGGGAAAAAGCGAAGCCAACGAAGAAAAGGAAAATTTGATAATACTCAAAGGCAACCTTGTGGGTGACACAGAAAAGGCAAGCGGACAGGTAGCAAAGGAAAGCACGGGGTTTGTGTTGCAGAGTGCGCTAAAAAACGAGCGAGCTGTTCGACTTATGAAGACAGAACTGTTAGGCAAAGTCAGCGAGATAGGGAGGAAGAATATAAAGTACATAAGCAATGAAAATCTGCGAAGCAGCATAAAGAACAAAGGGGCACTGGCATCGAAGATAACGGGACTTATGCAAATACGTGATGCGGAAAGCAATGCACATTTTCTTCCGATATACAATCTTGGTGGAAGCGTAGGGGCACAAAGTAAGAAGACCGAGCGAAAGATGAAAGCAGAAATAGAGAATAAATACAATACAGAAATAAACGAAGAAATCTTGCTTGGAGAAAACTACGAAACGCTGCTATATAACATAGAAACGTTGTTGACGAGAAAACGTGCGAAAAGGGAGGACGGAGAAAACAGAAGAATAAAAGCACTGATGATAGAGACGGACGAAGCGCATCACACCTCAAAGCATTATCACAACATAGACGTAAGCGGGGCAAAGCAGATGGAGATATATACCATTCCGCAGGAAATGCGGAGAGTGTACTATCAGCAACGATTGCGAGAAGAGCAAGAGACAAAGAGATATTTCAGTCGCGAAGCAATAGAGAGGGCAAGCGGTAGTATATACAGTGCAAAGACGGAGACTGAAAACGTGTATGTTGGATATGAGGTAAACATAGGCGAGCTGGTGCAGTTTATGACGCAGATGAATGAAACGGCAGGTGAAAGGAAAAAGACAATCATAATATGTCAAGAGAGCCAAAGGAGCTTATATGAAAAACTGACAAAGAGAGTAGGCGTGGAAGAAGACACAAAGATAATAGCAACGCCATACTACATATAAGCTTATAAGGCGAGAGAACGAATATTCATCTCAACATAAAAAAGAAAAAACAAAAATAATCAAGGGAAGGAGGTAAAAACCTTGAATAAAAAAAGCACAAACAAAGGGAAGAAAGCAAAGAAAGCAATACCGTTAAAAGAAAAAATAGTAACGGAGATAAAAGAGCACTTTTGGCGAGATGTGGTGATAGCGTTATTCACGATATGGTTCGCGGGCATTTTGGGGCAAGCGTTGAAATTACCGATTGCAACAGCGGCTCTGCGAGAAAAGGGGTTCACAGGAAGTGTAAGCGAAGCTGTTAAGATGTGTTTCACTCTTAATCCCTTGAAGTGCATGTGGGCAAGCATAAGCACCGTGAGCGGTATACTCAGCTTGCTTTTGACGATAGCCTTGGTGTGGTTTGGATATAATTACGGAATTAAGCCGAGGATAAAGCAGGAAACGGGATATAAAGACGACAGGAACTTTACCGTAGCAGAAGAAGGCACATACGGAACATCGTCTCTAATGCGAAAAGAAGAAGTCGGTAACGTCTTGGATATGAAGGAGGTCGGAGAGCAGGAGGGCATAATACTCGGACAGCTTGACGGCAAGGTACTAAGCGTTCCCTCAGATAAAGAGTTTGATGAAAAAGTCAAGCGGCTTAATTGGGGTATAGAAGAAATCATCAATAACAAGCTAAACAAGAATGTACTTGTAATTGGTGCTCCGGGAACAATGAAAACGAGAGCAGTAGTACGAAATTCAATCATACAAGCGGCGAAGCGAAATGAAAGTCTTGTAATAACAGACCCAAAAGGAGAGCTTGTTGAAGATACTGCAGTTTTCTTGCAGAACAAAGGGTATAAAGTACGAATATTCAACCTTGTTAATCTACTCAATTCTGATAGTTGGAACTGCGTGGCGTGTATAGGGAACAACAGCCTTGTGGCAAAAATATTTGCAGACGCAGTAGCCGACAACGCAGGAAAGGGAAATGATACATACTTCGTAACAAACGCCGCAATCATCCTCAAGGCAGTGTCACTGTATGTTATAGAAAGCCCGAATGAAACGGTGAAAACAATGGGGAGAATATATGACATTCTGTCAGAGAAGACCCCGGAACAGATGGACGAATTGTTTTGGGGTTTGCCGGAACGAAGCGTAGCAAGGCGAGCATACAATGCGTTTCGCCGGTGCAATGATAATGTAAAAGGACAAATTCTAAACAACATCAGTGCGATGCTTTCGGTGTTCCAAGACGATGCAGTACGAGATGTAACCAACACAGATGAGATAGACATAGAAGAAATATGCTATGAGAAGTGCGCGTATTTTCTGATAACCTCAGACCAGCACACATCGTTTGACTTTCTTGCAGTGTTGTTTTACGCAATGAGCTTTATCAAACAGGTAGAGTTCATAGACAAAGAGCGCGGCAAAAAAGAAGCGGGGTTAGAATACAGAGAAACGTTGCCAATCAATTACATTATGGACGAATTTTCGAACCTCGGACAGATACCGGATTTTGTAAGAAAAATATCGACGGTCCGAAGCAGGAACATCAACATAACAATCATCATTCAAAACATAGCGCAGTTGAAGAACCGGTACCCGAATGACCAATGGCAGGAAATACTCGGCTGTTGCGACATCAAGATATTCTTGGGCTGTACAGATATGATGACAGCGGAATACATATCAGATGTAACGGGTATAGCGACAATAGAGGTTGAGAGTACGAACAGCACATATGACAGACAGATAATGATATTCAATCAAGACACAGACTATCATGAAGTAAAGTCGAGAGGTCAGCGAAAGGTAATGAACAAAGACGAAGTTCTGAGGATGAAAAACACAGATGAGCTCATCTTGCTTCGATGCCAGAAGCCGATACTCTGTCAAAAGTTCGATTATACATTACACCCTGAGTCGAAGAACTTCATAAAATCCTCCCCGGCAGACCACATACCGGAGTGGCGCAGGAAACGAATGGAAGAAGAGGCGGAAAACAGGAAAAAGGCGGAAGAGATAATGAAGGAAGCAAAACTGCAGACAGCAAGGAAGGTAGAGGAATACAGGAACAACAGAGAGAAGTATATGCAAGATATACGAAACGACGAATATAAAAACTGTATAACGACAACCGAAAGAAGTGAAGTAGCAGAAAAGGCAAAAGTAGTTCAATTATCTCCGAAGGACAGCAAAGACAAGCAGAGGACGGATGCGTTCATCAAAGACTTTTTCGCACCGACACCAACATCGACGGAAAGTAAGACCGGCGATGAAGACGACAGCTATGATTATGACGATGAAACAGAAGGAATAGCTGAAGATGAAAGAGAAGCCGCATAAAGCAAAAGCAAAAACAAAAAACAAAAAAAGACATCAAAAAACAGAAAGGAAAAGTGATAACAATGGCAGAAATTTATACATTACCGAAAACGCAGGAAGAGTTGACAACGCTCGAAAAAGAGCGAATGGCTGTCTATAATGAGCTCTTGGAAAGCCGAAAGGCGCAGAGGCCGTTAATAGGTAGAGTGATACAATGCAAACCGAACGACAAAGCATCAGATTCAAAGATGCGGGTAATGGCAGTGGTTAATTATAAAGGCTGGAAGATACTGATACCGATAGGGCTTATGGGTCTTGACTTATCGTCAATCGAAGAATACGGGCGAGAAAAGAAAGAAAGTCTGTATAAACGATACATAGCGTCAATGTTAGGGACGGATGTCAAATTCATGGTATATCCGAAAAAAGAGACGGACAGTATCAGTTCGGCTCTGCGAATGGCAATAGGGGACAGAAGTGCAGCGATGAAAAAAGAGCAGCAAGACTTCTATCTTAAAGTAAACAAGACAAGCGGCAAAAGCAAAATGGAAAGGGCATATGAAGACGGCATTATAGTCAAAGGGCGAGTCGTATCCACAAACAAGTCAACGTGCTTTGTTGATGTATACGGCAAACAGGTGCAGATACCGAAGAAAGAGATGTCGTGGCGATACGTAGCTAATGTCGGAGATGTAGTGAGGAACAATGACATAGTTAACGTAAAAATAACAGATTTGGCTGTAAATCACGAAACCGGAGAAATAGATATGCAGGCGAGCCTAAGAGCTGCACAGGAAAACGTGGTAAAAAACAACATGAAGCTGTACAGCGAAGGAACGATAACTCTTGGAGTGGTAACAGGCATATCAAACGGTTACTGGATACAAGTCGGCGACACAGAGACAGGAATAGATGTCTATTGCAAGAAAATCAACTGTATGGAGCTTCCCGAAGTCGGAGATACTGTAGGGGTAACGCTCTTTAAGATGGACTACGAGAACGGAATGACGTTCGGGTCTGTTGAGAACATAGTCAGAAGAGCAAACCGATGGGGAAGTGTAGCAGCGTAAACGCAAGCAGCAAATAAATTAAATCGGCTTAAAGCAAAAAACAAAAGAAAGGCGGTGAGACTATGGCAAATAAGGATGCAAACTTTGCGGAAAGCTTAGAGAAGTTCAAAAAGCTTCCTGCCGCAACGCAGAAGAAAGGCTTTGACACAATGCTTGAAAGCATAAAAGCGGACAGTAGCGACAAAGAGATAGCTTCAACAATTAAAGAAGTAATCTATTGGGTTGCAAAGGTCGGCTAAGATGTCAAAGTAAAGTAGGAACAGTGAAAAGGAGGGGATAAAAAGCTCCTTCTTTTCAGCTTTTCCTGCTACCAAGGGCAAAAAATAAAAAAAGCAAGTCATATATAAGAGAAAAGACAGATATTAAAATCATTTATTTCGGGGGTAAAGATATGAGTAGTTCGAGCAATCCATATATATCAGGAGTAAACACGAAAGGCAAATACTACCAAAACACCAAGCGGCTTTTAGACAACTATGACAATATATCCTTACAGGTAAAGTCGTTTGAGGCGATTGTAAAGAAGCGATACAAAAAAGCGTTTGTGGATGTTAAGATAGAAGAGTTGTCAGCGGAAGAGATAGCGGAAATGATGACAACCAAAGACGAGTTTACACGAAGCGAGGTAAAGCTTCTCGAATGCAGAAGAACGTATCTGAAGAGCAAATATCTGCTGGAGCTGATTGATGCAGCATTAGAAGAATTAAAGACACGAGAAGGGGGAGCGATGCAGTATGAGATAATAAAAGCTATGTCGATACACGGCATAAAGTTAGACGAAATGGAAGAGTATATGATGTCTAAAGGACGGCCTATGTCGGCAAGCACAATATACCGGGCGTATGTGCAGGGAATATCAACAATGTCAGTGTTGCTGTGGGGGTACAAAGCAATCGCGACGGACATCACGGATGAGTTGTACAACAAGCGTATGCAGGACTTGTTTGACCTTGTGGCTTGACAAAGTATATGATTAGTGATATACTTGTGTCATAATAAAAATATAAAAAATAACACATATCTGCTATCTCTTTTGAGGTGGCAGATTTTTTTATTTTATTAACAAAAAACATAGAGTCGTATCAGTATAAATTGTGCTGATGCGGCTTTTTGCTTTATGGCAAAAAAAGAGTAAAAAAGCTCATATATAGAAGAGCGAAAAAAAGAAAGGAGAAGTTGCAATGGCAGCAGCAGAAGCAAAGGAAGTGCTTATTGCCCCGGAAAAGCACATATGCAAGTGTGCATATATCATAAATGTAAGCAGCGACAAAAGCTTTGTAGTTGCGGACTTAATAGATGAAGACACGAAAAAGAGGTTCAAAGCAAAGGGAAAGAACACGATACCGCCGTATGTAGCACCGATGTTGACAGTTGAAGTCACAGGGGTGTGGGAAGAATACAAAAGAGACGGCAAGACGTGCAAGATATTTGACGTAACAAGATTTGAACCTTTGCAATATGTAAGCACAGAAAGCTTTGTAGGTTATCTTCAGACGTGCTATAAGGGCATCGGGCCGAAGACGGCGGCAAAGATTTTAAACGCGCTTGACGGGCAGTACACAAAATTCGGCGAGAAAATAAATGAAGAAGGATATTTCAACAAAGCAATAGGCAAGAAACTTGCGAAGTCGCTTGTAGAACAATACAAGAATCATGAAAAGCAAGACGAAGTATACAAGATAATGCAGGCAGCCGGAATATCCGAGAAAAAAATCAATGAATTCAGAAATGCTTACGGAAAAGGCGCGATGGAAGTGCTTGAAAGCAATCCATATGTGTTATATACGCAGTACAAAACGAGTTTCAACTCTGCAGAAGCAGTATGTATGATGATGCTTGGAACACATCCTGAGTTGCTAAAATCACAGGAACGGATAGACGCTTGTGTGCACTATCTTTTAAAGAACAAGATAGCACTTCAGGGACACACGTATGTAAACTCGCGTCAACTACTCGAATACACGTTAAGGAAACTTAACGAAAACAAAGTGAAAGAGCTTTGGGTAAACAAGGAAGACGTGTCTAAAGAGTTGTATGGCATGTGCAAAGTATCAGAGCTTGTGTGTGGAAAGATAAAAGTAAAAGGACAGCTTGCCGAAGCAGATAAAGGCTGGTGGGTGTACGACGCTTATTATTATAAAGCTGAAGAGTACATCTCGAAGCGAATAGCGGAGATGGCAAATTTCCGGTACAAATATACAGAGGCAACAAAAGCAAAGTATATATCGACGATAAAGGAGTGTGGAAAAGACGCCGGAATAGAGCTTGAAGCAAAGCAAAGAGAAGCGGTGATGGCCGTATTAAGCAACAAAATCAGTGTAATAACGGGCAGTGCAGGCACAGGAAAAACGACTGTCCTTAAAGTATGTATAGCAGTGTTAAAGAAACTTCATAAAGGGCAGTGCAAAGTAACGCTGACAGCACCGACAGGGAGAGCGGCAATGCGAATGTCGCTTGCAACAGGGCTTGAAACAGGAGCGTCAACGATACACAGTCTTTTGGGCCTTACAGGGCAAGAGGATGAAAATGTAGAGGTAACGCCAAACCAAGTTTCAACAGATGTGTTGTTCATAGATGAAGCGTCGATGTGTGAATTGAGCTTGTTTTACAAGCTTCTTTATAACACCGATGAACACGCGAAAATAGTGCTGATAGGCGACCCCAATCAGCTGCCTCCGGTCGGGGCAGGAGAAGTGCTAAAATCAATAATCGAAAGCGAATCGGTTCCGGTGACAAAGTTAAGCGTAATATACAGGCAGCTTGAAACAAGCGCGATAGTATATAACGCAACGAAGATAATGACCGGTAAACGTGATATACGCTTAGATGATGATTTTGTGTACTACCGATATTCCGACCCGAAGCAAATAAAAGCCGCTGTTCTATACGCTTTTGAAAAGGAGCTTGAAGCGGTAAAAGACGTAAGAGAAGTTCAGATAATAACGCCACTTCGGGAGAAGGGCGAATTATCGGCACTGTCTTTTAACAAAGCTGTTCAAGAGATGTTAAACCCACTTCACACGAGCGTGTCTTCGGCCGGTAATACAATCTATCCGTTGTCGTACCAAACAGGTACGGGTTTAAGAATAAGAAAAGGGGATAAGATAATCTGCCAAAAAAACACACCGGAAATTAAAAACGGTGAAATAGGGATAGTTATGAGTATGACATCAGATGATAACAAAAAATTTAAATCTGCTGTAATTTCTTTTGAGAGAAGAGACCCGATAGAATTTACGCGGGAAGAACTCTCGGATATGAATGTTACTCTTGGCTATGCAATAACCGTACACAAGGCACAGGGTTCAGAATTTAAATCAGTCTTAATGCCTATAGCTGAGGAAAACAAAACAATGTTACGCCGAAATCTTTTCTACACGTCCGTAACGAGAGCAAAAGAAAAATTCACTCTTGTAGGAGACGAAAAAGAGATAACATATGCTATTAAGAACAATTCACAGGACTACCGTAGAACGTGCCTTGCGTCAAAAATCAAAGAAAAAGTCAACAGCTTAAAGCCAAAATCTTCTAAATCATCCGATGAGGCAAAAAAACATCAGGAATATCAGTTGACTTTGGTGTAAAGCGTAAAGATTTATTATAAAAAAGGAGTAAAAAATCATGAAATTTAATATTAACAAATATGAGGGCAACTATGCTATGCACTGCAAAACCGAAGAAGAAGCTAAAATCTTCTGCCGCTACCTTGATAGTGTAGGCAGAAAGTGGGCTGACGGAACCTCGTATATGTCAATGACGAACTGGAGCGTTTATGGCCACGATACCTACTATGATTTTAATGATGGGACTTATTGCGATAAAAGATATTTCTTAGTTCGCAGTTATTATACTATTCTTGAATTCAGTGATTTTGAATGGGATAACAAAAACACAAAAAGAAAACCGGTAATTATTTATCGGAACGGACAGGACGTTATAGCTCTTGATAAAGAAACAGGCGAAAAGGCTGTAGCAAAATGTCATCCTAATGATGAGTTTGATTTTGCTATCGGCGCCAAAATTGCGTTCGGAAGGCTCTACCATTCACAGGATTACATTTCGGAAGGCAATAAAGCTAAATGCAAACCGAAATTCCAAGTTGGCGACCGAGTTCGTTTTATTAAGAAAGATTATGAAATTAGCAGCATAAATATTGTTAACGAGTTGGGCGTAATAAGAGAAGCAGAAACAGGGGCCAGCAGTGTTTTGGTTGAATTTGACAACAATATTGGCGGACACAGTGGTGGCGGTAAAGGCAAAGACAACCATTGCTGGTGGGTTATGAATTCTTCCGAATATCTTGAGCTTGTAGACAACAAGGATGCTAAAGAAATCAATGTTGGAGATAGAGTTAAGGTTACTAATCCCGGTCATGCGTATAGCTCTTATACAGGATGGGTAACAAAAAATGCACCCGAATTTGCGACGTATTATGTATATGCTCCATACTACTTTGACTCGTCTATACGTGAAAGAATTACAGCATCCACATTCACGGTTGTTGCAAAAGCCCCTCATACGGATTTCGCCGACAGAATGTTGTATCTTGTACAAGACGAATTTGCCTGTTGTTTTCTTTTTGGCGAAAAAGGAATAGAAAAATGCGATTGACATAACATAGAAAGAATGTTATAATAATCACATAATATAAAAATAGAAAATAACTTATATCTGCTATCCATTTATTTGGGTAGCAGATTTTTTTATGTAAAAATCAGAAAGTCGTATCATTGCGCTTGCAGTGCTGCGACTTTTTTTATTTCGTGGCAAAAAAATAAAAAATTTGTTCATATATAAATGAACAAGAAAGGAATAATTTTATGAGATTTAATATTAACAATTGCAAAGGAAAAAAGGAGAAAATGATATGAAAAGCGTAATGATAAGCATTAAGCCTTATTGGGTATTTCTAATTATAGCCAAAACGATGAGTTGGAATATAGATAAAGAAAAAACCGTTGAGGTTAGAAAGACTTACCCTCAAGATGATGAGTGGAATAAGGTGGGAAAGATATATTGCACCAAAGATAAAAAGTCTTTTAACCATATTCCGAAAAAATATCAACCTTTTATGGAAAAGTTCTTGGGCAAAGTCATAGGTGAGTTTGTGTGCGATAGAATCGACACAATCAGAAAACGAGGAATTGATGATAATTTCGATTATTGCTATTTGTCGCTTGATAAATGGGGAAATGATGATATTGAACCCGAAATAACCGCTGTAAAAAACTCTTGTGTTCTTAAAGATGACCTCAACGATTACGGCAAAAACAGTCGTATGCTTTACGGCTGGCATATATCAAACCTAAAAATATATGACGAGCCGAAAGAGTTAGGCGAATTCAAGAAAATAAATCGAGAGTGTTGGTATGCTGATTTAGGACTTGCCAAAAGAGACTGCTCAAAATGCAGAAACGAAGGTTGTTTTATAAGCAGACCACCGCAGAGCTGGTGCTATGTTGAGGGTACAGTATATTGTAAAAATTGCAAATATTTAATGTTTTCGGATTTTTACGCAGAATGTGGAAAGGGTTATAAAGGTATTTTGAATTTTGACGATTTTTGTGATAAAGGAGAATTGAAATGAAGACTTGTAGCGATTGTATAAATTATGCCAAGTGCGTAGAGAATTGCAACACTTATCACGCATCGAGACTTACACCAGATAGTGATGTGAGTGATAGGTGTGAGCATTTTGAACATAAAGCTGCGGCAGTCAATACTGTTGTTTATTGTAAAGACTGTAAATACTATTCTGTTGACAATGCATTATTAGGGAATGTATGCGCAAGATTATTTACTGTATTTCCTATGCAGGAATATGATTTTTGTAGTTATGGGGAACATAAAAGGAGAAAGAAATGAGAAGAATCAAAAAAGTAAAAATAGTTAAAAAGCCGGATATATGCATCGGAGACCACTTTATCTATAAAGATATAAAGTGGATATGCCTTGATATTATCGACGGCAACTACCTTGCAATCACTGCAAAAGTATGGCAGGAGCTTCCGTTTGATTTTGGTAATCATAACAACTGGAAGGAGTCATCCTTACGCAGAATGTTGAACTATAAGTTTCTTGACAAGCTTAACAAGGAACACCTTGTAATGCAGACATCTGACATGATTGCAGACAATGGCGACAAATCATACGGTACTTGTAAGGACTATGTAACGATACTGTCTTGCGACCAGTATCGTAAGTACAGAGACCTTGTGCCATGCTACCCGGAGCGGATGTGGACACTGACCCCGTGGAGCTGTTACGACAGCCTCGGTGGCACAGGCGGCACTGTTCGCCTTGTCAACCCGACAGGCAACATCAACGACTACAGTGCTTGCTTCGGTTACGGAGTCGCTCCGGTGTGTTTGTTTTCGTCTGAAATACTTAAATCCTCACATTTAGGTATCCAAAAACCAAACCAATTAGGAGGTAGTTGTAGATGAAACATAAAGTAGAATTAGTGCACAACTTAATGTACAGAGGTTGTGAGCCACACTGGCATTGTGCTCATTGTGATATTTACGTACCAATTCATTGTTACACTAAAGAAGAACTTGAAAATATGGATTGTGAGGAAGATAAGAATGACAAATGAGAAGCTTACAAATGAAGAAGTAATAAAAATACTTAAGGAAGCTATTGACGTTATCAACCGTCAAGAGACAAAGATTGTAATCTTAAAAGATTATACTAAAGATTTGATTGCCGAAATTAGAAAATTGACTGGTTGTGAAATAATTAGCAACTTTACGGAAAATCAGAGAAGAATTAGAAGAGAAGCAAAAACTGAAGCATATAAAGAGTTTGCGGAACACTTGAAAGAAGAGTGGTTTAATCACTACTATAGTAGTCCTGATTTAGATTTTTACGAATTTGTTGATAAGTTCTTAAAAGAAACGTTAGGTGAAGAAGAATGAGAGTGATTTTGTTTAGAGGTAAGCGAGTAGACAACGGCGAGTGGATTGAGGGGTTTTATGCTCAAAGTGGCGAGAAAAAATATATTCTCATAGACAATGATATCGCCGTCGGATATCTTGCGATGAAAGAAGTCAACCCCGACACCATAGGTCAATACACAGGCTTGACCGACAAGAACGGCGTTAAAATCTTTGAAGGGGATATTGTTCACTTTAAGACAACCGCATACCATTTCAAGAATTGCAGAATTAAATATCAAAGTTGTTATGCGAGGTATTGTGCGATTGATGATAAAGGATATGAATATCCAATGGATAAAGCGTTTGAATATGAAGTTATTGGCAACATACACGATAGCCCCGAAATATTGTAGATATTTCGGTCAGAAAATAGATTGGAGTTGTACAGAATGAGAAATAAAAAACTTACAGATGAAGATGTTGTAGAGGGTTTGGAACGGTGTATAAGCACTACCACCGATAAGGCTTGTGCAGGGTGTCCTTTTAATAAACAAAATTTATGCGATATAGACCAATGGGCATTAGAGAGGTATGCCCTTGACCTTATCAAACGCCAAAAGGCAGAAAATGATAGTGCGAAAGCGAAAATCAAGATTTGTGCTGAGGTCATCGAAAGACAAGACGCAGAAATTAAAAGGGTAAAAGAATGCCCGAAATGTGTTTATGAGTATGACGGTGAAGTAACGGAATATTGCGTACAAGGCCCTTGCCCGAATTTCAAAACCGTTGAGCAAATCAAAGTCGAGGCATACAAAGAGTTTGCGGAGAGAATTAAACTGTCAATTAAGGCAAATGTTGTTGAAACTCTATGTAATGATGTAAGGGGTGTTTATAAAGCCGAGTATGTTCTTGATGACATCGACAATCTCTTAAAAGAATTTGGGAAGTGATACAGAATGACTTGTAGAGATTGTGCTTTCGTATTTGATAAAGAGCACAATTAGCCAAGATGCAGTTATCCCTGCTTGTGTTGTCGTGATAATTGCTGTTTAATTTGGCATTAAAAGACTGTTATAGTTACTATTATTATGGACACATACCAAAGAACACAAGCACAGGTGAATTTGCAAAATTAGTTAGACATTAAAAGGAGAGCTGAAGAATGAATAATTGTGAAAAAACAGCAAAGCTGTTAAAATTAGCAAGTGAAAATCCTGAATTACCTATCATATTTGAAGTTGACAATGAAGTAGTACCAAATGATGAATACGGTTGGTACTTAGGTTCTATGTCGAGTTGTCGTGTAGATGAATACGCTATATTGAACGAAATGGTAATTGACGATAGAGATGAGTTCAAAGAAAGATATTATGATTACAATTGCGACAAGCTTGACGAAATGTTCCCCGGAGATTGTGGAAATGAGAATGCGGAACTTGAAAAATATCTTAATAAAATTGCAGATGAAAATTTCAAGACCGCAATCATTGTTTCAATATCTCCTTATTCGGAATAAGAAATAATCTACTTGTCAAATTACGGTCAAATATTGTATGATATAATAAACTTACTTTGTAGATGGGAATTGCTTGCTATGTTTTGTTTAAAATGTCAAAAGGAAACGCCTGAAAACAGTGTATATTATATTTGGGCGAATAAAAACGATTTGAAGGAATGGTGCGTGTCTGAAGCTCCATGCTTGTTTGAAGATTTTACGCAAATTGCAACTTTGAAGAGCATAATAGAGGAAACGTCAAGCAACTTGAAAAACATTATTATAGACGAAGTAAAATAATTTAGAAAGTCGGCATCTTTTGATGTTGGCTTTCTTTTTTTGCACATTTTCTTGACAACACTTGGCTATTGTGTTATACTTAACACATAATATAAATATAAAAAACAAAGTATATCTGCTATCCGTTTTCGGCTGGCAGATTTTTTTATTTTATAGAACAAAACATAGAGTCATATCTTTGCTTTCGGCAAGGTTATGGCTCTTTTTTTAGGAAAGGAGGCTTTTTGTTTGTGACTCTATTAGAACGCCTTGAAGCTTTTGAGCATAATCAAACAGAAGCTTGGTATAAAGACATATACATACTTAACAAAGGGAAATACGCTAAGGCTCCGGTCGTAAATGTAGACGGAGAAAAAGCGGTGAAAATGTATGGAAATGTATATGTAACGAAATATGACGAAACACGAAAGGCGTGGTTGGTAAACACAAAATACGGGCTGTACCGTTTTTGATAAAAAATAAAAAGTAAGGAGATGATTATAAATGAGTTTTTCCTTGGCCTTTGCTTTGGATACGTTAACTAAGGAAGAAGTCGTCGATAAAATCAGAGACTATATAAAAAATAATATGTATTTGAACGACGAACACGACGGAGAATATTCTTTCGATACTTACGTTGATTACGATGATGAAATTTCAACGGAAAGGTTGAAAAAAATCTTCCAAAGCGACGAGCCTATGGCAGAGTTCGAAGAGCAAATAATTGATATGTATGATGACTATTACGACTATGAGTGTGATGAGATAACAACTCAAATTCAAAATGAGTTTGACGAGGGTTATCACGACTTCATTTACGAGTGGGTAAGAGAACACATACATATAAACTTTCCGTTTGACGAGTTCCTGAAAAGAACTGTTTGCGTTGATATAACCGTGGATACGGGTGACGCAAACTACGATTTTACTCTTAACTCGTTTTACGAAGGAAAAATAAATGATTTAGCTTCAACAGTATGGCTGTCTAAACAGCAAGGATACAGTAAGACACAGCTTAACAAGGCTTATAACGAAGGCGATTACAGTAAGAACAGCTTTTTAGAAAGTCTTGTTGCGGAATACGTTAATGAATGTACCGGTATAAATGCACTTACGTTTCTTGTTAAGATGCCATTAGGGCAGGCTATAGCAATACTGGAAGCGAAAAAAGAACTTGAAAAAATAATAACGAAAGACGAAAAATATTGCCCCAAGAAAATTAAAAACAGGAAATACCTTGTTTTAGATAAGGATGTTAACTGCGGGCTGATAGACTTTTGGAATGGCTCAGGAAGTCTTTTAGAGCTTAAACTTGAAAAGGATGTCAAGCTCCCGATAAAGTTTGTTCACGAGATTTCGCCTGACAGCTGCTACAAATGGGGCTTTAAAAACATTTACGGCTGTGATGATTCGTTTTATGAGGAATCATTGATAAGTCTTAGTCTGTAAAAAAATAAACCAAGTAATTATATACAATAAAAAAGGAGAAAAATTTTTATGAAAGTAACGTTTACAAATTCAGCAGAATTCAAAAAAGCTCTTGTCACTTGTGCAAGAGCAGCGGCGAGCAAAAGCCCCGTCCCGGCGTTAGAGTGTTTAAAAATAACCGCTACGGCGGACAACAAGGTTATAATAACAGGATACGACCTTGTAACGGGTATAACAACAACGCTCTGTGATTATATAACAGTGCAGGAACCGGGAGAGGTATTGATAAATGCCAAGACGTTTGTATCTCTTGCAAAGAAGCTGCCGACAACGAAGACAATAGTTATTGAGACTTTTGATGATAAAAGCGTCAAGGTATCAAAACCCGGTATGGAATTTAACCTGCCTACGGTAGATATAAAGACCTATCCCAATTTGCCGTCGTTGGAATCAGCAAAAAGCTTCACGGTTCCTTTCGGGGATATGAAGGAAAGTATTGAACAGACACTGTTTGCGGCAGGAGACAATGACGAAGCGAGTCTTGCCAAGGGCTGTGCTTTCAGTCTTGAAGTAGAAAAAGGCGAAATGAAAGCATTTGCGCTTGACGGATTCAGGGTTGCTTGCCGTAAGACGAAGATAGCTGACGACTCAGTATCGTTCAAAGCAAAGCTGCCGAAGAATGTGTTGTTGGAGCTTGCGAAAAGCAACACCAAAGATGATGAAAACGTAATCGTGTCATATGACAAGAGAAACATTATCTTCGATATAAGCAACAGCCGCGTAATAGGAAGGTTGTACGGCGGAAACATATTTGACGTGGACGCGCTGACTGCAAAAATAACAAAAGACAACACAGTGACCTTTAATGTAAACACATCTGAATTTCAGGATGCGGTTGACAGTCTCATTCCTCTTTGCACCGCAACGGAAAAAACTATCGTTGTGAAGTTTACAAAGAACGAGATTGAGTTTTCAATAGCCACAGCACTCGGAACAGCAAAGGTAAGTGTTGAAGCCAAGTCAAATGCCGAAGCAGAGTTGGTTATGGGATTTAATATTAACTATCTATTAGAGGCAGTCGGAGCTGTAGAAAGCGAAGACTTTGAAATGACAGTAGGTAATGCATACAATCCCATTAACATTTTGGACGGTAAAGCTAATTTCATAACCTTGCCGGTTAGAATAAAGACCGCTGCATAATTTGTGCTTGAAAACGGTTTGAGAGTAGTGCAAATCATTGATACTTGGATTACGCAATTAAACCGAACGTACAATTTATAATGAAAATTTAGAAAGTCAACATCAATTAGGTGTTGACTTTCTTTTTTTGTGTGATAAAATGATACGTTCTGAAAAAATATGCGGTTTTTTGCTTTTTTCAGACACGAAAGGAAAAAAGAAAAAACATTACGGAGGGCCATTTTATTTATGAAAAATGCGACTACAACAAAAAAAGAGTATGAATATTATCGGTTGGCGAAAGAAGCAATTGATAGAGGAGAGGCGGAAAATGCACTCTTTAATATCAGAAAAGCTCTTGAAAGAGTTGTAAAAGTTCTTTGCGGCCAATGCAACATTGATACTTACAAGGTGGATTTATGTGACCTAATCCAGAAAATCAGAGAAGCAAATATGATTGACGAAAAAGAGGAATCTCTTCTTCACCGTATAAGGATTAAGTCTAATTGTGGAGTCCACGCCCAAGAAGAGACTGAAAGAGAAGCGACTATTGATGATGCGGAAGAGTGTTTACATCTTCTTAACCAAGTGCTTAAAGCTTTTGAAGGAAAATTAGAAAACACGGAAAAAATTGAAACAGCCAAAAAGAATAATAATGTACCTATGCGTAATCCCGATTATTATTCTCCCAATCGCCGTTATTACGGAATGTGGTATAATTGTTACACTAAGCCTGACCTTATGCGTATACCTGAGTACGTTGATTTAAACAACAAAGCCAATAAAGGCGATATTCAGGCAATGCTTGATATTGCTGTCGGCTTTCTGCCGAAGCAAATTCAATGGGGTGCTTTTCAATCTGTTTGCGTATCTTATGATTATTTCCGTGGATATTGCGATGCGAAAGTGTATTTTTCTAACAATGACTATCTGTACGATGCGAGATATTATTATTGGATTGTTAAAGCTGCGACTCTTGCAGCCAAAAGGGGACTCGCTAATGAATTTGTCCCGCTAAAATATATTGCTACGGCGTTACTTGAAGCCTTAAAAATTTCATGTTTATATAATAATAACACTTGTAAGAGATTTACTAACAGAAACCATTATGATATGTTTGAAAAAATTTATGACGTGAAATGTTCCAAAGCTTTAAGTTGTTCCGAACTTGCAGTTTCGAAATATCTTATAAGTCTTATTAACACGTATGGGAATGATATTATTTCTCCCGTACATGAGGAAACAAGCATAAATCAAATTAAATATATTGTCATTATTTCTCAAGCTCGCAATGATTTGTTGTGCTTATATTGGGGTAATCGTATGAAACAATACATAGATAATAGTATTGCTATATCGGAAGACGATTTAAAGAAGCCTGCTTTTTACAGTATTGATAAATATAGGAACGACTGTCGCTCAAACAAATGTTATTACAATACACTTATATCAAATGCCCCGAAAGTCTGTATAAATGATGTGCAAATTTCCGCAGAACGATTAGTTTTGGGGAGCGCATGTATGAGCTGTGGAAATGTCAATATGGATACGGCAAACTTCTGTGTACAATGTGGAAAACCCCTGTATAGTACCAAGAAAAAGACGGGAGAGCTATATTACATGAAGGAAATAGTCTACCTTAACAGTATTGCGCAAGAAAGCACAATAGATAAGAAACGTCGCAATAAGGCTTTATGTAGCATTGGCCATATTTACAGGTACGGTGAAGGCGTGGAACAAGACTATACAAAAGCTCTTGAATGGTATAACAAAGCTGCTGATGCCGGTAATAGTGCTGCAATGTGCAATATCGGCTATATGTACGGGTTTAGTAAAGGCATAGAACAAGACTATTCCAAGGCTTTTGAGTGGTATAACAAGGCTGCTAATGCAGGGGATAGTGATGCAATGTACAGCATCGGCTATATGTATGATTACGGTAAAGGCGTGGGACAAGACTATACCAAAGCACTTGAATGGTATAACAAAGCTGTTAATGCCGGTGATGCTACTGCAATGTACAGTATCGGCCGTATGTACGAGTACGGCAAAGGCGTGGAACAAGACTATACAAAATCACTTGAATGGTATAACAAAGCTGTTAATGCAGGTAATGCTGCTGCAATGAACAATATTGGCTATATGTACAGGTGCGGTGAAGGCGTGGAACAAGACTATTCCAAAGCTCTTGAATGGTTCAAAAAAGCTGCTAATGCCGGTAATGCTGCTGCAATGAACAATATCGGCCGTATGCACGAGCTTGGCAAAGGCGTGGAACAAGACTATTCCAAAGCTCTTGAATGGTTCAAAAAGGCTGCTAATGCGGGTAATAGTGCTGCAATAAGCAATATCGGCCTTATGCACGAGTTTGGTGAAGGCGTAGAACAAGACTATACAAAAGCTCTTGAGTGGTATAACAAAGCTGCTAATGCAGGAAATAATGTTACGATGAGCAATATCGGCCGTATGTACGAGTTTGGCAAAGGTGTGGAACAAGACTATACAAAGGCCCTTGAATGGTATACAAGGTCGTACAACAGCGGCTATAAGGACGCAAGTAAGGGCGTTGAAAGAATGAAAGAATTATTGCAAGTGTAAAGTAAAGCAGATATAATTAAGGCTCTCTGAGGTGCGATACTCAGTGAGCCTTTTTGCTTTTTTTCACTTGACAGTAGTAAAATACTATGGTATAATTTAAACATAATAAATTATGTATATTAAATAAATTTAATGTTTTGCTGTTATCTTTCGCGTTCGACGATTGGTGGCGGTTTTTTTATTTATATTGTGTATTTTACGGGAGCTTGCTGTTATCTTTCACGATTGGTGAATGATGGCAGCTATTTTTTTATCAACCGTCATATGTAAAGGCGGCTGTTATGGTCTTTTGAAGACCGCTTGTTGTAGTAATATGACAAGTATAATATATCAGCCGCCTTCTCCTTGGAGAGTGCGGCTTTCTTTTGTTTTCCGGCTGTTCTATATTTTACAGCCGTTTATATATATCTTACTTTTACTTCTTACTGAAAGGCAGATATTTAATCATGAAAAAGACGTCTAAAATAATAATGGCAGTGGGCATTTGTGCTGTTTTAACAGCAGCACTTACGGTAGCTTTCTCTATTCAAAGGAATAATGATGAAGATATGCCGGAAACAACGACGGTTGTTACGACATATGCAGATGCTTCAGATGTTGAGGCTTCTGTTCCTGAGAGTACGTCAAGCCCGGAAAATGCTAAGACAGAAACCAAGGCCACAACTAAGCGCAGAAGTGTTAACAATTCGGTTGTGTCGGTGAAAAGTAACGAGACAGACAGCAACGACGAGGTTGTAGCTGTACGAAGCAACGATGAAGATTTCGAAGCATCCGTTACCAAAGCCGAGAAAAAAGCCGAAGTTGAAGCTTCCAAAGCAGCCGATGAAATACCGGATGCAGAAGAAGTCGAAATAGCACCGAGTGAAGTTCAAAGCTTGTTGAGGCAAGAACAAAGTAATGCCACTTGCGAACATAAAGGAAAATATTCGAGTATGCACGGTTCGGTTTGATTGTTTCATTGCATAAAATAATTTAGAAAGTCAGCATCTTTTGATGTTGGCTTTCTTTTTTTGGCTTTGTAAAAAACCGTGAAAAAAATGTGAAAAAAATCGTGAAATAAAAATGAAAAAAATCGTGAAAAAAAGATGACATTGACTCCAAAATAAAGCCGCGATATAATAGTTACAGTGATAAGTGCGAGAAAAAGAATAAACGCAAAAACAACCGAATAACGAACATCAGACCGTTTCCCTATGGGAAGCGGTTTTTTTATGTCCTTTTTTACACTGACTTTTTGTAAAAAAGGCAAATTTCACGATTTTTTCATCATATATAGATGTAAATACAACAAGGAGGAAAAACAAAAAATGAATGAAAACAAAAAACTAACCACATCAGGGAGTTCTGATGTTGAACAGAGCAAAGAGCAGAAGACGGATGAAAAAAAGATATACTTCGCTCGCAATGTGCAGGATTTGGGCGTAGGGTATAAAAAAGGTGAATACAAGCGTGAAAAAGAGAAAAAAGAATATCAGTATCTTACACGCAAGCAGTTTAAGCGGTTTAAGCAGGAGCAGGAAGAACGCGGTAAAGACTATCCCATTGACGGCTTTGCAAAGATAAAAAAGAAGTTTAAGGACAAAGGCGACAACATACTGTCTATAAACGGAGACAAATTCGACCATTACAATAAGCGAAGATTTTTCTCGTATACAAAACAGTATGTAAGGACGGGAGAAAACTCCTTTACAAAGATACAGCGTTCGTTAGCCGTAATTATAATTCCGATTTTACTTGTGACGTCTATGCTCGTCGGATTGACGTTTATACCGTCAAAGCCTGACAAGCCGCATATGCCGTGGACGCCTGTGATAGAAGACACTACAGGGAACAGCGACAATAACGGTGAGGAACAGCGACCGGCAGGCATACAAGTAAAAGGCTTCACCGAATGGACGATACCGGCAAATAAAACAGAGGGATTAGGTATAGACCTCGAAAACCCTGATGGCAACCCGTGCTATTTCTCGTTTGAGATTAAGCTCAAAGACTCAGGAGAGGTAATATACAAATCAAACATGGTGCCGCCCGGAGAAAAAATACATAAAATAGACATTTCGCGTGAGTTCTCGCAGGGTGATTATCCGATTATCATACACATTTACACAAACGAGCTGGAAACCGGCGCCGAGATGAACTCGCCGGAGATGCAAGTAACTATGCACGTCAAGTAAGATTGTTCAGAGGCGTGCAATGAAAACAAGACCGTATACAAAAATCTAAATTGAAAGGAGAATTGCTTTGAAAACCAAAGTCTATTACAAGGTACGAGCAGAGCCTTCTTGGGCTGCACTTCATGTTTGAGTGTTGTGTGATACATCAGAGATTACACAATCAAATTACAAAAAAACAAAAAAATTTCAAGAAAGAAAAAGAGGTAATTAACAATGCATTTTAAGAAAAACGTATTAAAGAAGGCAGTAGCCGCAGCTCTTTCACTTGCGACTCTTTGTTCACTCAGCACAGTAGCTTTCGCTGCTGACAAAACACTTAATCAGGACACCCCGACCGGTACAGCAACCGTCTATTATCAGGCAGGTAAAGTAACCGACCCCGGTACTCCGGAGGACCCGACCGATGATACGGTCAACGGAACATATATAGTAACTATTCCGGAATACATTAAAGCTGCCAAGGTCGGCGAGACCCCGGTAACCGAAGATGTAACTGCCAAAGAAGTCCTTATTCCGTTCGGCAAGACCCTTAACGTAAAGGTTGCATTTGCGGATTCTCTTGTACTTGCTGACAACGCAGATACTAAGATTACTTACGACCTTCAGAATCAGGGTACGAAGATAGCAACAGGCGACATCATTCTCAGTGTGCCCGCCGGTACTCCGGATGCTGTAAATTCTACGGCTCTCGGCGCTGTACTTACTCAGGCTCCGTCCTTTTCAGGAACCTATAACGACACAGCTACATTCACTGTATCTGTTGACTAATCTTGTATTCGTAATCGGTCTTGATTGACCCGATTCCATTTTTCAGCGGCTCCTATATATTGCCCCGAACAATTATAGGGGCCGCTTTTCCTATTTTCTAAGAAAGGATTGATAAATTTGAAAAAGTTAACAAAACAGATTATATCTGTAGCTCTCGGAGCAGTAACAGCCGCAAGCTGTGTCACTATGGCTTTCGCGGCAGATAAGACACTTAATCAGGACGCGCCTTCGGGCAGTTCAACAGTTGAATATTCAGAAGAGTCTACATATACGGCGACTATACCGGCATACATCAAAGTACAGAAGATGTCCGAAGACGTCGATACCAATGCCAACAGCGTAACATTAAGAAATGTAATTATACCGAACGGTAAGTCCCTTGTGGGAACAGTTAAGTATAACGGCGTTGTAGCTGAAGAAAACAATGTGAAAATACCATATAAGCTTGCTACCGCCGAAGGCGATTTAACAAGTGGCTCGACAATCATAACTCAGACGTCCGGCAAGTCTACTGAAGAGAAAACCTCACACTTTGGTGCTGTTGCAACCGAAAAACCTAAATACTCGGGTTATTATACTGATACAGCTACGTTTTCGTTCGATGAGGTTGGTGCTACTAATGCCTTTTTTGAACAAATAAAAGCCAACAATTACACGCTTAATATAGGCAAAACCAAACCTGAGTATGTTGTTGCTAAGTTCAATAAAGATTTTACGAAGGTAACAATATCTAAGAACGGCAATGACTCGGATGGATTGATGAAAGATGATGCTTTTGCCTACGTTAACATGAAAGGCATTACCGAGCGCCATCTTCAACAAACGCTTAAAGAGGCTGAGGTTCTCGATGGCGTAAAGAATATTGGAAATCTTACATTTTGTAGTTGTTTACAACTTACAGACGTTAATATTTCTAATAGTGTAATAAGTATTGGAAAAAATGCTTTTGATGATTGCGAGAGCCTTGTAAATGTCAACATTCCCAATGGTCTGACAAGCATAGGACCAAACGCGTTTCATTTTTGCCCCCATCTCAAGAATATCACAATACCGAGGAGCGTTACAAGCATAGGTAATTTCGCGTTTAATGGTTGTTATAGTTTGAAGTCAATAGAAGTTGCAGAGGATAATTTAAACTATTCAAGTGAGGATGGAGTGCTGTTCAATAAAAACAAATCAAACTTAATATGTTGCCCCGGCGGAAAAGTTGGCGAATATACTATACCTGATTTTGTAACAAGCATGAGTTCGGGTGCTTTTGCCAGTTGCAGAAGTATCACAAAAGTCGTTATACCAAACACAATTGCAAACATTCCATACGGTGCCTTTTCTCAATGCGATGCTCTTACTGACGTTGTAATTCCTAATTCTGTAACAAGTATTGAGGAAAGAGCTTTCAATGGCTGCTCTTCTCTCGCAAATATTACTATACCAAGTAGTGTTACTAATATAGAAACAAACGCTTTTAATAATACTTACAAACATCAAGAAGGGGAGCCTCACGACAGAAGAAACGAGAGGTATATAACGCTTTTCGTTACTACCGGTTCATATGCCGAAACTTGGGCAAAGACTAAGGGCTGTAAGTTTGTGGCTCAGTAAAAGAAGTTGCTTAATGCTTAATAATGTTAAAAACACCCCTACTTTCGTTTTGAAAGTAGGGGTGTTTTTGTATGTTTACGGGTGTCGCTTATATTATACTTATGCAGTAGCAAAACATTTTAGAATTACAGTATCGTCGTTGTAGTCAATATTGACAAATTATCAAAATAATAATATAATATCTTGTACATAAACAACGAATTGCGGAAGTAACACAACATTGTGTTCTTTATAAATTAACAATTGGGGGAAAAAATGAAAGCAAAACGGTATTTTAAAATTTTGTCGGTATTTTTATCAATGCTTATGTTGATAAGTGTGATACCGATAAACGGGGCAGCAATTGAAAAAATTGATGCGAGTAGCGATACTCAAAATGAAGCAGAAACAAAGTTGGCTTCAGATGGCGAAATTTTGTATGAAATTAACGACAAACGTACTCAAAATAGCAAAACATACAAAAAAAGCGACGGTTCGTATTGTACTTATTTATCTTCTTCAGTTTTACATTATTTTGACGGTGAAGAATGGCGTGATATAAACAATACAATAACTCCTGACGGAAATGGTGCATATAAGAATGTATCTAATTCATTTGAAATAAAATTTCCGGAAACCTTGAAAGAAAATAATAGCATTGATGTTTTAAAAGATGGACATGCTATATCTTTTGTGATTAACGGTGGAGATTCTGATAAAAAAGCTGACATTCAAAATCCAAAAGGAACAGCTGATATAAGCTCTCTTCATGATAAGTCAGACTCTTCAGTAAGTTATAAGAATGTATTGAAGAATACTGATATACAATATAGTGTTAATGGTAATGTTGTAAAAGAAAACATTATTATAAAAAGTAAGAAAGCAGTTGAAAAAACGTATTCTTATACTGTTTCAACCGACCTTTCTATTGAAAAAAATAATGATGGTAGCCTTATCTTTAAAGATGCTGAGGGTGATAACGTATTTAAAATACCATCTCCGGTTATGTATGACAATGATAAAAACTCGTCTTCGAAAATTGCAGTGACGCTTGAAAAAATATGTGAGGGACAATATATATTAGAGTATTGTCCTGATGAAGCTTGGCTGAAATCTAAGGATAGGTCGTATCCGGTAGTCCTTGACCCTGTTATTTCAGAAGTTGGGGATTCTGTTGTTACTAATACTTGTGTAACAAGTTCAGCTCCGGATGCCACAGGAGAAGATTCTTTGCTCTGTCTGTCGGCAGATAATTATATTCCTGATGATTCGTCCGAACCTATAACGGCTATTACATATCTCAATTTAAATAAAAGTCAAATTTTAGATGCTATAGACGGCGCAGTTGTTACCGAAGCTCAACTTATCGGACAGGGCTGTGTTAAAGGAAAAATTGCAATAAAGGAAGTCTCGGACTCTGTTAATTTCTCTAATGTCACTTTTAATACAAGACCTAAGTTATCAAGTGGTATTTTGGATTATTATACAGGGTTTAATGTGTTGCCCGAAAACCCAACAACAGTCAACTTCAACATAACGGACTACATAAACAGAATTGTCAATAATTACTCAAGCAACAAAGGGCTTGCACTTGTTCCACTCGACAGTTCTTCGTATGGTGTGCTGCTCGGCAATACTATTGTGGGAGAAAATAAGAAATCAAACATAGGATTGCTTTTAAGTTATACTGAAGTTAAGGGATATGACAGCCGTTATCAATATCATACTCAAAGCATTGATAATGACGAAACGGCCTATGTTAACGATTTTACGCGCGATATGTCGATTATTAGAAAAGATATGGCTCTTGATGGTAACGTTATGCCTGTGAACATTTCTTTTGTCTATAATTCAAGTGTCGATTCAATTAAGCACTATGCTGTATCAATTAAAGAAAATGCAGTTTCTGATGTGTATGGAACTAATTGGATAAGTAATTATAACAGGTGTGTTGTTCCGGTTGTAAACGATTCAAATGTTATAACATATAACTATTTAACTGATACAGGAGCGATAATAGCTTTTAACGCAAGCGTGAATACGAATTCGGAAGATAATGACGTAATTGTTTTCGACGAAGAGAAAGCGTCCGTGATTGGCAGTAGTGGGTATTCTATGGAACTTTTGGATGTACCCGATGATTATGCTGGCGATTTGCTTGACTACATAGTTGTAAAACGTCCTGATGGGCAAAAGGAACGTTTTGACAAGTATGGTAGGCTTATTTCTGTAACAAAAACAGTTAAAACATCAAGCGGATATGCTGAACAAAGTATCAATATCGCTTATGTTAGTGACCTTAGTACAGATGGTAATTATTTTGCAATAAAGAGCATCACTGATGGCGTTGGCAGAAAATATCTGTTTTCATATAATACTGCCGGAAAGCTTGAAAATATCAAGTGTTTTATGCCTAATGGAACACAAATACATAGCGCAAATGAATTATATTATATGATGAGCACTTATAAATATGATGGAGAAAATCTTGTTTCTGTAACAAAGAATAGCTCCAAGACATATTCTTATGAGTACAACTCAAGCAACGAAATGGTTTCGGCAAGTGTTGCGTCTCAGTATAAAGTCGGTTTTGGATATAATGATAATGGGAAAATAAATTATATAGAAGAACTTGCCAAAAAGGATTCTTTGTTTGAAAGAGGAAACACAATTGTAGTTAGTTCTGATGGCCCTTATGGAGTGGAATTTAAGGATTCTACCGGGACGATAGTTTATGAGCAGTTTGATAACTTTGGGAAAAATATAGGAACATATGATAACAAAGGTTATTACACATACTTGACAGGTAAAAATAAGGACGTATCCGGTAATATAACTTCGGCTTCAAACCTTTTGTTAAACGGAAGTTTTGAGTCAGGAATAAATTCGTGGGACGGTGAGAATGTTGAAGCGACTGATGTCGTTGATACAACTTTTGATTCGGGTGCCCATTCCATTAAATTCGCCTCGGACGATAAAACAGATAAATACATTTCTCAAACAGTTAATATTTCTAAAAATGCACCCTATACTTTGTCTGTAAAAGTAAAGTCCGCTGAGGCGAATGCTGACAGCAAGCTTACATTGCTTTTGGAATTTTCTGATGCTCATGGCGAGATGCAAAATATTGAAGAGAGAGTAATAACCGCAGTTGGCGGAGACTTTCAAACTTATTCTTTGCAAATAGCACCGAAAGCTTTTGTTGGCTCTGGAAAAATAACTGTTTCGATAGGGCTTGGAGACTCAAACGGTGAGTTCTATGTTGATAGTGCCATGCTTGAAGAGGGTAATGGTATTGGAGAATATGACTATTTGCAAAATGGCAATTTCGAAATTGGTACAGATAATAATATAAACGGTTGGAATAGTGAAAATAGTTATATTAAAAGAACCGATTCTATTTGCAATCGCTCCAAGACAATGCTTAGTTTCCCTCAAGCAAGTATAAACAATAATGTCGAGTTTTCACAAAGCATTACATTAAACGGAAAAAAAGGTGATGTGATTTCATTTGGAGGCTGGTATCGAGGGAAATATGTGGCATCAGATACTACCATGAATTTGAAAACTGCAAACGGACAAGATGTTACATCTGCTTTGCGTTTGTTAAAGGATAGAAATGCTGGCTTTAAAGTTACATATAATTATGTAGATGACGATGGAAAAACCGCAACGGACTCGATTTTTGTTTCTGCAAAGCAGTATATTAAAAATTGGCAATATCTTGCTGATGATGTTACCTTAAAAGGTGACTGTACTGAAGTTACGTTTAGTTTTGTTTACGAAAATTTACCCGGTACTCCATCCATCGCTGAGGTTAGTTTGCATAAAAACTCCGCTGTAACAGACTCCTTAAATGCTGAAAATACTGCCGATACTTCTACTGGAGAAGTAGTTGAAGAGCCTCAACAGTCTACTACCATAACATCTTGCATTTGTGGGGAAGACTGTGCCTATGGCGACGGCTGCATATGTAGCTGTAAAAGTAAGGACTCCTGCAAGTGTTTGCAGTGTAAAAAACGGTTTGACATTGTTTATGATGATTTTGGAAATCTTTTGTCACTCGCGGTAAATGGATATGACCTTAACACGTTGGTTTCAATGTTTAACAAGCGCTCATATACTTCGGACGGAAACTATCTTATGTCAACGGTTTCTGAAAATGACAAGGAAACTACATATAACTATAGCCGAGAGAACGGTTATTTAAAATCAAAAACAGAACCGCAGGGAAAAACAACATCATATTCATATTCGGCAACCGGTAATCTTACAAAATCATCTGTTGCCTTATCCGAAAATTCATCCCTTGATGCAACATATGGTTATGACAATTTGGGTAGAATTACATCCATAGGTCATAATGATTTCCATTATATTATCAGTTATAATACATGGGGTAATGTGTCACGTGTAATGGTAGGCCTTTCCGGGTTGCTTACAGGGAAAGTGCTTGTTAATTATACTTATGACGAGGGTGCATATCGAAATCGTCTTTTAAAGGCATCTTATGCGAATGGTGGTTATACCTCGTATAATTATGATAATAGCGGTAATATAATTGAAATAAGAAATGCCGACAGCGGTTCTGAAAATGCAAAAGTAAACGTCTACAAATACTCATATGATTTGTATGGCAATATGCTTTCTGAAACTGATATTATAAATTCTGAAATAACGAGAACGATATATTATAATGGAAATTCAACCGAAGTTTTGGTCGGTGATAGGCTGGAAAGTTACGAAACGTATGATTCCGATGGTAATGCTGTTGAGATTGTTAATGGAACAGAATTTGTAACAAAGTCTTATGACTCTGAAATATCTACGGATACACAAAACACTAAGAACAGCTCTGCACTATTAAGTAAAGATGCATCCGTCGGCTTTACAGTAACAAATGATTCGTTTGGAAGAACAGTGCAAAAAGAAGTTCTCATGTCTGACCCATTAACTCTTTCTTCAAATTATGCAGAAATAAAGACGGACTATTCTTATCAAAGCTTTGAAAAAGATGGAAAGCACATGGCTTCGAGCAAGACGGAAACGCTGTATAATACCGTGTCTTCTGTTACAGACGGAATAAAAACAGTTGTTTCAACTGAAGGATGTTATTACGAATATGACGACAATGGTAATATAACACACGAATATTCGGTTTCTGCTGATGGTACAAAAACGCTTCGTTATCGCTATACTTACGATAAGGCTGAGCAGCTTGTCCGTTTTGATGATAATGTTAACGGAAAATCATACAAATATAGATATGATGCAGGTGGAAACAGAACAACAATTTATGAGTATCCATTTACTCTTAGTGCTTCGTTCCCTAAATTAAAAAAGTGGACTACGGCTTCATATGGGTTCGATAGTGGCTCAAATTATATGCTTTGGAATGACCGGCTAAAAACATATGATGGTAAGGACATAAAATATGACCTTGAAGGGAACCCTGTGTCATATGACGGTAAATCATATGTTTGGAACGGAAAACAGCTTACAGAAATTAAAGCAGCAGACGGGTCATATACCCAGTACAATTATGATGCAAGCGGACTTAGAACGCAAAAAAAGCAGTATAAGTCAGACGGAACCCTTGAGTATTCGGTTGACTATATTTGGAAAGACGGTAAGATTTCTGTACAAAACATGGTGTATAATATAGAGCAGGAGAAAGATGGCGTAGTAACATATAAACCTATAACGTTTACGTCAAAATTTGTCTATTTCAATAATGAAAATACACCGAGTGCCATTATCTTGAACGGACAGACGATGCTTCTCAAAAAGAATATTCAAGGCGATGTAACCTCTATTATAGAGCCAAGTGGCGAAACTATGATTTCGTTTAGCTATGACCCATGGGGAAATATAACTTATGTTGCTGATGAAAGTCTTGATGAAACCGCAAAAGCCGTAATTACAGCGATATGTCCTGTAACATATCGAGGCTACAACTATGACTTCACGACAGGACTCTACTATTTGCAATCGAGGTACTACAATCCGGAATGGGGTAGATTCCTGAATGCCGATGATACAGAAATTATGCTTGCAAATCCAGATGATGTTTTTAGTGCAAATATGTATCTGTATTGTGATAATAATCCAGTTAACAAGGTCGACTATGATGGATATTATAGCGCAAGAAAGGCAAATGAATATGCTAAAAAATGGTGGAACGGTTTTAATCCTAAATATAAAACCTTTGATAGAGCGAGGGACTGTGCAAATTTTGTTTCTCAGTGCCTGTATGAGGGCGAATTCTCGCCTATGACACTATCTTGGTATAATGTAGGATATGGTAATGTTGGTAAGATTGGTTCATCTTGGGGAGCGGCAAATGAGTTGAAAAAATGGTTGGAGGTACGAACAACAACTGCAACTATTTCTTCTGTTATTGAAGTGAATTTCCTTGCTTTGTTATTACTATTATTTAAGCGTTCTTACTGCTCAATTGTAATTATTTTTGATAATGATAACGATGGGAAATATGACCATGCTGCTATAAATGGATATATAGACCCATTCAAATTGGACATATACTTTTATGCACATTCAGTTCCGAGAAACGGACAAAAGTATTATGGCAGTAGAGCAAAGAGAAATATTTCGCTTATTGATTTTTTGAATAAATATGGGGGCACAATCTTTATATCATTGCTCTATTGAATTTGAAAGGAATATTATATGAAAAACAAGAAAAATAAGAAAGCTGTTACTGTTGTATCGGTAATTTTAATAGCGCTGATTTTGATTGCGGTTGCTGTAATATCTGTGCACAAATACCGTGAGGCAACCACAAATAAAAACATTCAAAAAATCAATATTTCGTGGTCTGAATTTTATCCGACGAAT